>ERZ889078.1181-NODE-1181-length-21348-cov-38.491288_pt1 | contig 21348 bp, 23 predicted proteins | sample MGYA00521266_ERZ889078 | MGnify/ENA primary metagenome ERZ889078 (study PRJEB32303, sample SAMEA104408618) | aquatic metagenome | biome: Brackish water; feature: Pelagic; material: water | place: Baltic Sea | collected 2014-06-16T06:34:00 | depth 76,534 m ...
AATAATTATATTTTTATATACAATATGTCAATTAATTAAAAAAAGGATATGTAATGTCATTAGTTTTAAAAAATGCAGAAAGTTTATTTGAGAAGTTTGAAAATTGTATCCAAGAATGGGCAGAGAAAATATTTTAACTACTAGCTTTGTAGTTTATTTATCTTCATCTTGTCGTTTCTTATATTTTTCTCTGTGGTATCCACCAAAGATAAAAAACATAAAAGCTATAAAAAGTAGTAACATGAATCCATCTAAAAAGCTCATTGTCATTCTCCAAATGTATTGTAGTTTTGTCTGATAGCATCATAGAGCACAATTCCTGTACTAATTGCAAGATTGAGACTTCTACCTTCTTTAGTCATTGGTATTGTTATATTTTGCTCTTTATATTTGTTTAGTATATCTTCTGGTATACCTGCAGTTTCACTTCCAAAGAAAATAAAATCACCATTTTTAAACACAGCATCAAAGTATGGCTTGTCTGTTTTAGTAGTTGCAAAATGTGCGTTATTGCTTATTGGGTTGTTTTTAAAAAAATCATCAAGATCTTCCCATACATGTAAATCTAACTTATCCCAATAATCAAGTCCCGCTCTACGAACCGCTTTTTCATCAATATCAAAACCTATAGGCTTAATAAGGTGAAGTGAAGCACCTGCATTGACACAAAGACGACCAATTGCACCTGTATTGTTTGGAATCTGAGGATGAACCAATACTAAATTAAAAGACATTTTAAAAAATTACTGTTTTGTTTGCATAAACAAATATTCTATCTTCAAGAGCTAGCTTTAAGGCGCGAGAGAGAACAATTTTTTCTACATCTTTGCCTTTTCTTTGCATATCTTTCCAGCTGTATGCGTGGTCAACATGGATAATCTCTTGAGCAATAATCGGACCTTCATCTAAATTATTGTTCACAAAGTGTGCAGTAGCTCCAATGATTTTAACACCTCTCTCATAAGCTTGTTTATAAGGATTTGCTCCAATGAATGCAGGTAAAAATGAATGGTGAATATTGATAATTTTATCTTCAAAAGTTTGTACAAATAGAGGAGTTAATATTCGCATATATTTTGCAAGAACAATATAATCAACATGCTCATAGCTCTCTATACATTCAATTATTTTTTTTTCATGTTCTTCTCTGTTAAGGTTTTCATGAGAAATTGTAATGTAGGGAATATCAAACTTACTCACTAAAGATTCTAAATGCTCATAATTTGAAATGACAGCCAAGATATTTGCTTCAAGTTCACCAGCTTCATGACGAATTAAAATATCCCCAAGTGCATGCATCTCTTTAGTAGCCATTAAAATGATATTTTTCTTTGTAGGCTCTATAACTTCTACAGACGCATCGCTCGACAAAATAGTAATGAGTGATGCTTTAAGCTCTTTTGAGTTTACATCTCCATCAACAACACTTCGCATAAAGAATTTATTATTTTCTTTATCGACAAATTCATTATTGGATAATATATTCAGATCATAATTATAAAAAACTGTCGAAACTTTATGAACGATACCTTTTGCATCATTTGCATCTATAAGAACTCTGTATTGACTCACTGTCTTTTACCTTTTTCTAAAATCTCTACTCTTGAATCTATAGTTGCTAAAGTATATTCTAAAAAATTAAGGGTCATATCTATTTTTGCTTCTATGTTTGTGTTATTTGGTGCTTGAAAGCCTTCAAAAAGAACAAGAAGTCTTTCTTTAATGGAGTTTAAATATTTTATTTCACTTTCACAGGCAACAGTATTGTCAGACTTGATATTTGGTGAAGTATCTTGAGTTTCCTCTTTTAAAGTTTCTTTTTTAGGCATCTCTCTAATTCGTAAAGTAGGTTTTGGTGCCTGACTTTCTTCCATCTCAGCAAGTGTTGATAATATTACATCTTTTAATTCCATGACTTTAACAACCACCTTTCAAATTCGTTAAATTCTACATCAGTATCCATCTTGACAAAAAAATCTTTCATCTGAGTGTTTACATTTAAAAACTTTTTTCTCATACCAGAGAGTCTTCTAATAGCAATTTTTGCATCACTATTAGAGGGGTCTTTTTTTAGAACTTCTTTATAAATATCAAGAGCCTCTTCTTTAAGCCCTTGAAGTTCATAAATATTTGCCAGTGTGAGCGTTTGCATTTTGTATTATCTACTATTTATCTATAAATATTATTTGCGATAATGGAACCCATTTCGCTTGTTGAACAAATTTCTTTGGCATCAAACTGTGCTAAATCTTGCGTTCTATAACCATCACTTAATGCTTTTTTAATAGCATAATCAATTTTATTAGCAGCTTCTACTTCACCAAAAGCGTATCGTAACATCATCGATGCTGAAGCAATTGTAGCAATTGGATTTGAGATACCTTGTCCTGCAATATCAGGAGCTGAACCGTGAATAGGCTCATATACTCCAATTTTATCGCCAATCGAAGCTGATGGTAAGAGACCAATTGATCCACAAAGCATAGATGCTTCATCGCTTAAGATATCGCCAAAAATATTTCCAGTTAACATTACATCAAATTGTCTTGGATTAAGAATAAGCTGCATTGCAGCATTATCTACATACATATGTGTAAGTGCAACATCAGGATATTGCGCAGATACTTCAGTTACAACATCGCGCCAAAGCTGAGAAACATCAAGAACATTTGCTTTATCTATAGAGCAAACTCTTTTATCTCTTTTTTGTGCAGCTTTAAAAGCTCTATGTGCTATACGTTCAATTTCCATACGCGTATACACCATAGTGTTCCAGCCTTTATCTTCAGTTCGCCCTTTTGGTTCACCAAAATAAATTCCACCAATAAGTTCACGAACAACCAAAATATCTACACCCTTGATAATTGCAGGCTTTAGTGAAGATGCATTAATGAGTTCATCATACACAACAGCAGGACGAAAATTGGCATAAACACCGAGCTCTTTTCTGAATCTAAGCAATCCGCTTTCTGGTCTTTTTTCACGTGGAAGATCATCCCACTTTTGTCCACCGATTGCTCCGAATAGGACAGCGTCACTTGATAATGATTTGCTAATTGTTTCTTGTGGTAATGGATCACCTGTAATATCATAAGCAGCGCCACCCATCAAAGCTTCATCATAGGAAAAATCAAAATCAGACGACGATGCAACTGCATCTAAAACTTTTACAGCTTCATCAATAATTTCTGGACCAATTCCATCGCCTTTAATTAGCGTTATTTTATATGTCTTCATTAGTTTATTTACCTTTTATTTCGTTCACGGCAAATTTCATTAATCCACCTGCATCTATTAGTTCTTGCATAAAAGCAGGAATTGGGGTGAAGTTGTATGATTTATTTGTAGTTTTGTTTGTGATAGTTCCAGCGTTCATGTCTATAGTTACTTCATGTCCCTCTTCTATCTCTGCACTCTCTGGCAGTTCAAAAATTGGAAGTCCCATATTGAATGCATTTCTATAAAAAATTCTTGCAAAAGTTGGCGCAATAATAGCAGCAATACCCGCAGCTTTAAGCGCTATTGGTGCATGTTCACGTGAACTTCCACAACCAAAGTTTTCACCAGCTACAATAACATCACCTACGCTCATTTTACTTACAAATTCTGGGTCAGCATCTTCCATAACATGTTTTGCCAACTCCTCTGGAACTGAAGTATTAAGGTATCTTGCAGCTATAATTACATCTGTGTCAACATCTTTTCCAAAAGTCCAAACTTTTCCATCAATATTTGCTTTTTGCATTATTAAAAATCCTATTGTCTAACTAAATAATATTGCGATTATATCCAAAAAGTCGTTTGATTTTTATAAAGAGGAAACTTCCTTAGAATAAAGCTTTTTGTACTTCACCTAAAAGTATCTCTTCTATCTCTTTGTAAGTCTCTATAAAAGCATCAAATTCTTTTCCATCTGGATCTTCAAAGCCAACATGTATTTTATGCACAGGACGTGGAAACATAGGGCAAGTTTCGTGTGCGTGAGAACACACTGTAACAACTAAATCAAACTCTATATCTATCACTTCATCTAAGTGTTTTGAATGATATGAGTCTCTGTAAATACCATTATCTTCCAATATTTTCTTAGCATTTAGGTTTACCTTACCCGATGGAGCCACGCCACAACTATAAGCTTCAACACCATCAAGCTTTGCATTTATAAGTGCTTCACCAATAATACTTCTACACGAATTTCCCGTACACATTACTAAAACTTTTTTATTCATATTTTACATCCTTCATTTTGAGCTATTCTTTTTAATTGTGGTACATTCATATCTAAATACCTTATCTCTTCTAAAGCTTCAAGTCTAAATCGGTCCAGGGGACTTCTTATAGAATAATATGCCCAAGTCCCTTTACGATTCACACGTAAAAAACCAGCCTCTTTTAAAATCTTCAAGTGTCGTGAAAGACGTGATTGAATCATCTCAAGTGATTCTTGCATATCACATACACATACTTCACCATATGTATCTAAAAAGCGTAATATTAAAATCCGAGTTTCATCGTTAAGTGCAGAGATTGACTTTAAAAAAACTTCCATTTCTTAACAGCAACCCGTTGACCATTTTTTATTTTTAACAAAACTTGGTTCGCAGGCACCTACTCCGCCAGTAAATTCATCTCCGCCAAACACTTCTATCTGCTCCATTGTGTGGTAGTTCTCCCAAATGATATCTTGAGGATCTTGTACCCAATACTTTTTAGATTTTGCATAACAGCAAGCTGCTTCATCTTGTTTTTCACCAAGTATCCCAGCGTCTTCAAGTCTTTTTTCCATTACTGCAACAGCGTCTTGTGAGTCTACTTGTATGCCCAAATGATTGAGCCCATGCTTTTCACGTCCACTTGAAATTGCAAAATTCACCGCCGGATCATCCAATAACCACTGAGCATAATCATCTTTTATTTTTGTTGGTTCGTGTCCAAATATAGCTGTGTAAAAAACTTTATTTTTTTCTAAATCATCTACAGAAATATGTATGTGTATTCTTTTCATCTTCTAGCCTTTTGAATTAATATTTTGTGTATTGTAACTTATTTAATTAAATATATCAAGATATATTGATATTTAGATTTAATTTTGCTATAGTTTCGGCATATTTAATTTAAAGGAAACTAAATGACGTTAGCAGTTTTGATTTTTGTAGTTACACTTGTCTTTATTATATGGCAACCAAAAGGGCTTCAAATAGGTACAACAGCAGTCATTGGAGCTATTGCTGCCCTTGTTTTGGGTGTTGTAAGTTTCAATGATGTGATTGAGGTAACAAGTATCGTATGGGACGCTACATTAGCGTTTATTGGAATCATTATACTTTCTATGGTTCTTGATCAAATAGGCTTTTTCGAATGGGCAGCCCTTAAAATGGCAAGGCTAAGCAAAGGTAATGGGCATCTTATGTTTGTATACATCCTGCTTCTGGGTGCTCTTGTTGCAGCTTTATTTGCAAACGATGGGGCAGCACTTATCCTGACACCTATTTTACTCGCGAAAATGAAACATTTAAAAATGAACCCAGTTGCAATATTTGCCTTTTTAATGGCGGGTGGCTTTATAGGCGATAGCGCTTCAAATCCTTTAGTAATTTCTAATCTTACAAACATAGTGACAGCAGGATATTTCAATATAGGATTTTTAGAATATATGAAAAATATGTTCTTACCAAACATGCTTAGTATTATCGCTTCTATTATTGTGCTTTGGATATATTTTAGAAAATCAATTCCTTCTCGTATTGATATACAAAACCTTGCTACGCCAGAATCTGTTATTAAAAACATGACTATGTTTAAGCTTAGTTGGTGGTTTTTAGGCTTACTTTTGGTAGGTTATTTTGTAGGTGATTATTATGATCTTCCAGTATCTTTATTTGCTCTTGGCGGTGCACTTGTCTTTTTAGCAATTGCGAATCATTTTAAAGCTACAAAACCTTGGATGACAATTAAAACTGCACCTTGGCAAGTGGTCTGGTTCTCAATTGGTTTATATATAGTAGTATTCGGACTTAAAAATGCAGGGCTTACAACTTACTTGGCAGGATTGATTGTAGAGTTGCAAAGCTATGGAAATACGGTAGCAGTCATAGGCACAGGATTATTAGCTGCAGTTTTAAGTTCAGTTATGAATAATATGCCAACCGTTATGATAATGGATATTGCAATTGCAGAAGCTGGAAATGCTTCATTAGCGTACGCTAACATTATAGGTTGTAATCTTGGACCAAAAATGACACCAATCGGATCATTGGCAACGCTTTTATGGTTGCATGTTTTAGCACAAAAAGGTGTAAAAATCACTTGGGGTGAATATATGAAAGTAGGACTTGTTATTACACCACCAGTACTTCTAGTAGCACTTTTAGGTTTGATATAAATAGATGGTAGGCACTGCTTGATATCTTTTAGTATCAAGCAGTATTTAGGAGTTTATTAACGTTTTAGATTATTTACGGTCTGAAGCATTTCATCACTTGTTGTGATTACTTTTGAGTTAGAGTCATAAGCTCTTTGACCCGTAATAAGGTCTGTTAACTCAACAACAAGCTCAACATTACTCAGCTCCACAAAACCTTGTCTAAGCACTCCAAGACCATCAAGTCCAGGCACACCCTCAACAGCTTGGCCTGAACTATCTGTTTCTATATATAAGTTATCACCCAAAGAATGAAGACCTGCAGGATTGATAAAGTTTGTAGTATTGATTTGACCAACTTGCGTAGCCTGTGTTTGACCAGGTTGAATAACAGTTACAATTCCATCTGTACCAATACTAATATTTGTAGCATCCGTAGGAACAACAATTTGAGGAATGAGAGTATATCCATCACTATTTACCATTGTTCCATTTTCATCAATTTTAAAAGCACCATTTCTTGAATACACTTCTGTTCCATCTGGAAGTTCCATTTTAAAAAATCCACGACCTGTAATCGCCATATCCAATTGATTATCAGTCTGCTTCAAAGAACCTTCTGAAAATATTTTATTAATGGCAGTTGGTCTTACACCAAGCCCTACTTCTATACCAGTTGGACTTTTAGTAGTATCACTCGTAGAGGTTCCAGCATATTGCATAACATGGTACATAAGGTCAGCAAATTCTGCACGTGACTTTTTAAAACCTATAGTATTTACATTGGCAATATTATTTGCCGTTGTATCGATTTGTGTCTGCATTCCCAACATTCCTGTTGAGGCAGTATAAAGTGATTGCATCATAGTATTTTATTCTCCTCTTAAGCTTTTTTAGCTAATTTATTTATTGCGTCGTTATTCATATCATCCATTTGAGAATTCATAACTTTTTGATACATACCAACTAAACGATTTGTTTCAATCATCTGTGTCATCATTTTTACAGCATTTACATTACTTTTTTCTAAATATCCTTGACGTACAGCGCCGCTATTTTCTATATTTTTCAAGTTTTCTGCACCCTCGTATTTAAAAAGGTTGTCTCCCTCTTTTACAAGTAGATTCACATTATCTGGCTGTGCTATAAAAAGTTTTGATGAGACGCCCATTTTTACAGAGTTTGGAAGATTTGTCATGATTTGACCATTTTTATCTACACTTACAACAGAATCAACCGTATTAAAAGATATAGAATTTTGTGTGCTTTGATAGTCTTGGGGAAGTACCTCATAACCTTGTTTGGTAATTAATTTACCCTCATCATTTATAGTAAAAGATCCATCTCGAGTAAGTCTTACACCATTTGGAGTATTTACAGCAAAGTACAAACCTTCCTTAGAAAGTGCAAAATCCATTGTGTTTGAAGTACTTTGTATTGTTCCTACAGAATGGTCTGTATAGGCTTCTACAATTTGAGGAGCTTTCGTCATAGCGCGATTAAAAAATTGTGCTCCATCTTTTGTATGGTTTGCATGTGGTAATTCATCTCTTGCTTCTTTAAAAACTCTCATAAAGTCGCCAACAACAGTATTGTCTTCTTTAAAGCCATTAGTATTTACATTTGCAAGATTATTAGAGATTGTGTCTAATCTATTAAACTGAGCAACCATTCCGGCCGCTGCGCTGTAGTATCCAGTTTGCATAGAAAATCCTTTACTTGAAGATATTTAATTTTGTTTAAGCAATCCGTGTTCCATAAAAATTTCACAAATACATTTCATAAATAAAAGTTATTATTAAGATAATCTGGGTATAATCCCCTCTTCAAATTAACTTATTAAAACAAGGTACTCATTAAATATGACAGCAAAAGAACTCAACAAAGCTATCGACTCATTTTTCACAAACAAAAAACCCAAAGAATGTGCTACATATGAATCTTTAATTGACCTTTTTGATAAACAACCGACAGCCGCCCAAGTTAAAAGTATTTTTAAACTTGCAGTAAAAAATAAGACCTGCCTTTATACATCTTCTGAAAATGCTAAAAGATTAAATAATAAAGAATCAGAAGCTCGACAAGATGCACAGAGAAAAATGCTTGAAAACAACGAATCAGACAAGTTTGATATCTTAAAAGAACATGAACTTCTTGAATGGTCTCGCTCAGATTCCCCTGTTCGTATGTATCTTCGCGAGATGGGACAAATTCCTTTACTTACAAAAGAAGAAGAGATAGAAATTTCTAAAAAAATAGAAGGTGGCGAGAGTATCATTATTGATGCTATTTGCTCTGTTCCTTATCTCATTGATTTTATTCTTGACTACAAAGAACCTCTTATAAATCGCGAAAGACGTGTTAAAGAGTTGTTTAAAAGTTTTGAAGATGAAAAAGAGGATTCTGATGATAATTCTTCAGAAGATGAAGATGAAGACACTAAATCTGGTAGTGAAGATAAAAGTAGAGTTGAAAAAGTTACTTTTAGCTTTAAAGCACTTGAAAAAGCAAAAAAAGAATGGTGTAAAGTAGCAGAAAAAGTACCAGAAGATTTAGATGGTGAATTAACTGAAGAAATTATTCAGTACTTTTTGTCTGTTACCTTTAAAAAATCTATCTTAAAAGAAACACTTCTTGATTTAGGACCAACTTCTAAACTTATCAATGAACTAGTAAAAGCAATGGAAACAGCACTTAAAAGTGATGATGGTTACGATAAAGAACTTAAAAGACTTGAATACAAGCTTCCTCTTTTTAATGCAACGCTAAAGGCTAACCATAAAGTTCTTGTAGCTAAAATTCAAAATTTAAATAAAGAAGATATAGCAGGTATGGTTCCAGAAGCTACCATGGTTTCTACATATATGGAAATTAAAAAACTTGTTCAAACAAAAGAAGCATCAAAAAATTCTTTTGATATGGAACCAGAAAAACTTTCTGATATTTTAGAGCAAATCAAACGTGGTAAAAATATTTCTGAAATTTCTAAAACAAAAATGGCAAAATCAAACCTTAGACTTGTTGTTTCAATAGCTAAGCGTTATACAAACCGTGGTTTGCCTTTCCTTGACTTGATTCAAGAAGGAAACATTGGTCTTATGAAGGCTGTTGATAAATTTGAATACCAAAAAGGGTATAAATTTTCAACATACGCTACATGGTGGATTCGTCAAGCAATTTCACGTGCCATTGCCGATCAAGCAAGAACTATCCGTATCCCTATTCATATGATTGAGACTATCAACCGTATCAACAAAATTATGCGTAAACATCTCCAAGAACATGGAAAAGAGCCAGATGTTGAGACAATTGCAGAAGAAGTGGGTCTTTCTGTTGAGAAAGTTAAAAACGTTATCAAAATCACCAAAGAGCCTATTTCTTTAGAAGCTCCTATTGGGAGTGAGGAAGATGGTCGTTTTGGTGATTTTATTGAAGATAAAACTTCTCTTAGTCCCTCAGATGCAATACTCAAAGATGATTTACGTGTTCAAATAGAAACTGTTTTAGAACAACTCAATGAAAGAGAAAAAGCTGTTATCAAACTTCGTTTTGGAATTATGGACGATGAAAGCGATAGAACTTTAGAAGAGATTGGAAAAGAGTTAAATGTAACCAGAGAAAGAGTTCGTCAGATTGAATCATCTGCGATTAAAAAACTTAAGCACCCTAAAGTTGGACGTAAACTTAAAAATTACATAGAAGATTAAAGAGGGAAAACTAAAGTGACTTTTGAGCAACAGTGGATAGAGTATGATTACAATCCGTACATACTTTTTAATGCTGCAGGAAAAATTATCTCTCTTAATTCAGAAGCTCAATTTTTACTAGGTGTTGCTAAAACATCAGAAATTTTTGAGCTTGCTTCGAGTTATGCGAATATCACTTATGGCTTTAAAACGACCTTCCTAGAACTAAATTTAGGTCGTTATAAATTTTTCGGTCTTACTGTTGGTTATGAGAGCGATGAGGAAATCGGTATTAAACTTTACCAAATGCCTTCGTTTAATGCAAACAAACCAAAGCCTACTGGTGAACTAACAAATATTTACACTTTAGTGGATTTATGCATCTCCGCTAAATCTATTAATTCCACTATTCATTTTATAAAAGATTTTGATCCAACAATTCCAGAGATACTCATCAATTCTAACGAGTTTATAAAACTTCTTAATAAAATCTATACATGCTTTTCTGACAATAAAGAGATACATACAAAAATTTATTTTCGCGTTGGTGAACATATTAAATTTGAAGATAAAAAATACAGTCTCTTTTCTGTGGAAATAAGCGCAAAGAATCAGAAAAAAATGCACGAATTCAAAGCATTTGCAGAAAATAGCAATTTCATTATAGAGCTTAACGATAAAATCACTATCAATATTCCTATGATTTTATCTTAAGCATCATTAGACTTCTTTTTTTAAAAAAGCTCTTTAGCGCTTACTGATCCGACTATAATACCCAGAAGAAGTGATGGGAGATAAATGGCAATATCTAAAAGACCATTATTTTCTAAGGCTATAAAACCTAAAACTAAAAAAGCATAAGGGACTAACCTAAAAAAAGATGCAGCACCTCTAGCTCCATATTTAAGACTACTCGCATTGAATGTTTTAATCTTTGCGCGTTCCTCTTTTACTATTGCTTTTAAATCAAGATCTTCTGCCGGTGTATTATTTATCTTAGATTCATCATAAAGTTCATGCGGATCTTCTATTGCATCCAATAAATCACGCTCATCCTCAAACTCATCTGAATCGACTTTTTTTAGTACCATACTTCTGTATGCATAAGATGTGCCGAGTATGACAAAAAGACTGCTTAAAAATGCCATTTGCACATTCATATATACTGCACTTGAGTGAGAAAGGGAAGAAATAACAATTAGTTCACCCAAACCCATATAGGTCATTGCTTTTTGAATTTTAGTCATCATCTTCATCATCGTCAAGCTGTTTTTTTATAGCATACCTAGGCTCTTTTGCTAAGTCTTCATACATCTCTTTTTGTTTTTTATAAGCCTTAAAAACATTTAAAATTGCAGCTGCAATACCTATAAATACGCCTATCCATAGTGTCCAAGTAATACCTGTCATACTCTTAAGCAAAAACCCTATTCCTACACCCATAGCTACAGCAACAACCATGGATATACCTAAAGAGAGGCTATCCGCCGCTTCTATGATAGGCTTAATTCTTGGTTGCTTTTCCTCTTCTTTATTTTCTGCATCAGCCATTTGTTATCTCTTTAAATATTTTTGCACTTGCACTAATCGCATCTTCTATCATCGCATCAGTTGTTGCAGTTGAGATAAATCCTGTCTCATAAAGAGAACAAGCAAAATAAAAACCAGCATCAAGCATACGAGAATGAAACTTTGCAAAAAGTGCAGCATCGGTGTTGCAAGCATCAGCAAAATTCTTCACCGGTTTTTCATTAAAGAAAAAACCAAACATACTTCCTCTTGTATCTATTTGCATGCTTATACCACAAGCTGCTGCTTCTTTTTGCATACCTTCAACTAGTCTTTTACCGCGAGACTCTAAAACTGCCATAACTCTAGCGTTTTGTTTGAGTTTAGTCAGTGCTGCAAGACCAGCAGCCATTGCAACTGGATTTCCACTTAGTGTTCCTGCTTGGTATACCGGTCCCTCAGGTGAAAGCATCGCCATTATCTCAGCACGCGCACCAAAAGCACCTACCGGCATACCGCCACCAATTACTTTTCCAAGAGTTACAATATCTGGAGTTACTCCCGTGATTGATTCAGCACCGTTTATGGATGCACGAAAGCCACTCATAACTTCGTCAAAAATAAGTAAGGCACCATTATCTGTACAAAGTTTTTTAAGTTCATGTAAAAATTCTTTATCTGCCGGAACTAAACCCATATTTCCAGCAATTGGTTCGATAATCACACATGCTATATCATTAGAATCTGCAAAACATTTTTTTACGCTCTCTATATTGTTATATTCTGCTAAAAGTGTATGTTTGGTGAAGTCAGCTGGAACACCAGGTGAAGATGGGTTTCCAAATGTTGCGGCACCTGATCCAGCTTCTACTAAAAGTGCGTCACTATGTCCATGGTAACAACCTGTAAACTTCACAATATCATCACGTCCGGTGAAGCCACGCGCTAAACGGATAGCACTCATAACAGCTTCTGTTCCAGAACTTACAAATCTTACCTTATCTATTGAGTCAAAAAAAGAAACAACTAGTTCTGCTAACTCACTCTCCGCTTCTGTTGGAGCACCAAAGCTAAGTCCATGCTTCACCGCTTCGATCACTGCAGCTTCTATTGATTCATCTCTATGACCAAAAATAAGCGGACCCCAACTTTGAACAAAGTCTACATACTTATTTCCATCTATATCTACAAGGTAAGCACCCTCGCCCTCTGCAATAAAAATAGGAGTACCTCCAACACTTTTAAATGCTCTTACTGGAGAGTTTACTCCACCAGGAATGAGGCTCTGCGCTTGTTTAAATGCTTTTTGTGAATTAACTGTATTCATACTCGACCTTAAATAATATTTCTCTTATTATATCGAACTAGTATTAATCTACATTTGATATAATCTCACCATGAACCGTTCAAAATTTGCCTTATTTGTAGCTCTGCTTATTCACCTTGTAGTCATGCTTGTATTTTGGGTTCTTGGAAGTATTATTCCTCCAAAAGAGATTCCAGAGCCTGAGAAAAAAATAAGAATTTCACTAAAAGAACTGCCTAAAAAAACACCTCCCACTATAAAGAAAAAAGAGCCTGAAGTTCTTGGTGAAGTAAAAGAACTACCTAAGCCAATTGAAATAGCACCACCAATGATAAAAGGCTCTCAATTAGAAAAAATTGTTACAAGAAAAACAATACAATACGAGCCAGAGATAAAAATTAAAACTCCAAAACTAAACCCTAAAGAAAAACAAGTACAAAAAATAAAGCCAGAACCTACAATTAAAAAAGAAATTTTTATACCGCTTATGAAAGAAAGAAAAAAAGAAATTATTGAAAAAGAAGAACCTAAAAAAGAGACTCCTATGAACTGGCTTTATGAAGATAAAGCAAAGGATGAAAAGCCTGTGACCAAACGAGAAGTTTCTAGTGCTACAAGTTCGGGCAAAAACATTAGAGAACTCTATGGAAGTAAGTTTGGTGAATTATCGCAAGCGCAACAAGAATATATTTTAGATAACCAAGAAATTATGAGAAGAATTACACAGCAAGTTCTTACAAGGCAAGCTAGTGTTAGTAATTTAAGCGGTCTCAACGTTAATAGAACGAATGTTATAGAATTTTATCTTCATCCAAATGGAGACAAAACCGACTTTAAATTTTTATCAAAAAGCGGTTACTTTATTCTTGATGAAATTACACGTGTGACTATAGAATATGCATATAGTAAATACCCAAGACCGAAAGAAAAAACACTTATACGTTACAATGTATTTTACAACTTAAAACACTATTAAGGGTTTTTAGAGCTACCTTTAAGCTTTACAAACTTTATTGCGACCATTTTCTTTTGCTTCATACAGTGCGTTATCAGCTCGTAAAATCATTGAATCTAAAGTATCTTCTTCTTTAAATTGAGTAATACCAAAACTGCAAGTAAGTTCTTCTACCCTGTCAAACTTATTTTCTTCAATTGCAGATCGTAAATTATTTGCAATTACAAACCCTTTATCTACCTCCATATCAAGTGCAAGAACAAATTCTTCACCTCCCCATCTTGCAAACAAGTCATTTTCTCTTATTTTGGACTTTATGAGATTTGAGAGTGTTTTTAAAACATCATCCCCAACTAAATGACCATATTTATCATTTACCTCTTTAAAAAAATCTATGTCAAAAATTATAAACACTAAATCAGTGCCTTTTTCCTGAGCTTTATTCATTTTTATATCAAAAAGCCTGTTAAACATGTTTCTGTTGTAAATTTTTGTTAAAGAGTCATAGCTTGCCTCATGCTTGTACTCTATCGTAAGTTGTGATATTTGAGTAATGTCAGTCAAGGTTACTATGTATTGATCAAAAAACACTGTTGCCTTTACATTAAAGATAAACTCCTTGCCATCTACTGCAATCTTCACCAGTATATCTTCAATCTTCGAGCGTAAAATCAAATCATCAACCCAAACGTGTCCGACTTCTACAAGTTCTAAACTAAAGTACCCCTCTTCTTCTAAAAAAGTATGGCAAGCACAAGGTTGTTTACTCTGAAACTCTTCTATGGTGTTTACTTTATAAAATTTTAAAAATGCATTATTTACATGTATCTGTTCCCTGCCGTCTGTTATCAAAATAAGGTTATCTTGTAAATCTAAAATACTTTGAACATAATCTTTTTCTTTTTGCAACAAAGCATCTTGCTCTTTAGATTTTAAATGAAATTTTATCCGAGATAGTAGTTCAGTATGGTTAAATGGCTTATTGATATAATCATCTCCACCAACTGCATAACACTGCCCAATCGTGTCATCATCCTTGTTTGCTGTTACAAAAACAATAGGAATATCTTTAGTTTTTTTGTTTGATTTTATCATTTTTGCGCATTCAAAACCATCGATTTCAGGCATCATAACATCAAGTAAAATTATATCTACCTTTTGTTTTAGCAGAATTTCCAAACCTTCACTTGCTGAGAGCGCAATAAGCACATCGTAATACTCACCAGCCAAGTCTTCTATAACACTTCTAATAGTAAAAAGGTTCGTTTTTATATCATCAACACATAGTATTGTTTTTTTATTCATGCTATCTTCCTATATATTTTACTATTGTTACCATAGCTTTGAAACTTATCTCTATATTTAGATGACACTAATTCACTTTTGCCCAAAACTAAATATCCCCCATATTTCAAGGAATTATAAAAAAGCTCAAAAACAAAATTTTGCAACTCACTATCAAAATAAATTATGACGTTCTTACATATTATAATATCAAATTCATTAAAAGAGCTATCTTGCACAAGGTTATGCTGAAAAAAAAGGATTTTTTTCTTTATTTTCTCATCTACTTTCACATAATTGTTGTTCATTGTAAAATAATCATTTAAAGTATTAAAAAAGCCTAGTTTATTATAATTGTTTTGAGCATTTTGTAAATCCTTTAAAGGGAATAAAGCATTTTTTGCTTGAGCTAAAGCAACATCGTTAAAGTCTGTTGCATATATAAGAGATTTATCTAATAGCTTTAAATTTTCTAAAATAATTGCTACAGAATATGTCTCTTCACCACTACTGCAACCAGCACTCCATATTTTTATATGATGCGCATGTTTGTATGTATCATTTATAATTTCAGACAAACTAAGCAGAGAATGAGCTTCTCTAAAAAACTCTGTTACGTTGATAGAAACTTTGAGAATAAATCCCTTAAAAGAACTATCATTAAATAGGATAAGACCAAGAGCATCCTTCATATTTTTAATCCTATATTTAATCATAAAAACATTTATACGTCTTTGCATCATTTGTTTATTATAAGACTTAAAATTATACGCTCTTACCTTATATACCATGTCTAAAAAATAATCAATATATTCTTCTTTACGAAATGGTGTATCAAGAAAACCTAGACAATATGTAAGATCTTTAACACCTAAAACACCATCATGCACATTAAGTTCTAAAGCATGAGAGACCATTGGTTTAGCATCACACTCTTCTTCTTTTTGTATGATAAGTTTAGTCTTGTTAGCCTTTATATATTTTAGTTTGTCTACACCATCGCTTCCAAATCCACACTCGTGAATAATCAAAAGCTTCTCTTTATAATAATCTGAAAAAGACTCATAACTCAAAGATATTGAAGGTTTAGAAAAATTATACTTTTGCCCAGAATTTAATTCAAAGCAATTGTTTGTAATCTTAAGATGATAGTTATTTGGAGCTATATATATAGTAGCTTTTTGTAAAACTTCACCATCACTTGCATACTTAACCCTTGAATTTGTATTGTTTTGCAAAATTCTATCAAATATCCCTAATTGTTCTTCACCAACATGTTGCACAATAATAATAGTGATATTTTGCAAATGTATTGACTTAGTCATTTCTAAAATTTTTTGAGTGGAACCAGCACTTCCTCCAATCAAAACTACTTCGATACTAGATAGTTCTAAAGTATTATCTTCTATAAGTGACTCAAACTTTGTCACAAAGCCAAGACCACGAAAATAAGAATTTAATGTACTTGTATGTGTCACAAGAGAGATGTTTTTTTTATTTTGAAAAATTTCACCATACAAAATATCGATAATTTTTTTATCTACAGTATAAATTTTTCCAAATTCTATTATCCATGAAGAATAGTTTTTTAAAAAAATATCTTCTAAAAAGGATATATCTTCCTCTTTTATAGGACAAATCACTACAATGTGCATACAATTATCTAAGGTTTGAAGTTGTTGTATCAATTAGCCAATCCACGCTTTTAACATTGCAACTAGTGTATTGTTTTGTAAAGGTTTTGTTAAGTAATCATTAGCGCCAGCATCTAAACACTCTTCTTTATCCTTAGGCATATTTTTGGCACTGACTACAATAATTGGTATCTCTTTAAAGGCTTCATCTGATCTTATAGTTTTTATAGCAGTGACTCCGTCCATAACAGGCATCATTAAATCCATTAAAATTAAATCTATAGTGACCTTTTGTTCTCGAAGTAACTCCATAGCTTCTAGTCCATTAAAAGCGCTAAAAACTTCTGCTCCAAGATTTTCTAATGTTGATGTCATGGTGAAAATATTTTTACTATCATCATCCACTACCAATATATTTTTGTTTCTTAACATGTCCGAATTTTCAGGTTCTTGTTCTTGAAGGATAAATGCTTTTCTTTTACTTGGACACATTAATTCTTTTGGAGCTTCTGCGTCTTGATTTTGTTCTTCATACGCTAAAAAAGGTATCCTAACAATAAAAGAAGAACCTTTTTTAAGTTCACTTACAACATTAATCTCTCCATTCATAAGATTAATAATAGTTTTACTTATAGATAAACCAAGTCCTGTTCCACCAAACTCTCTACTGATGCTTCCATCCACTTGCTTGAAAGGTTCAAAAATAAGCTCAGCTTTCTCAGGTGCTATACCAATTCCCGTATCTGAGATAAGAAACAATATATCATCTTTATCTTTTTTAATCTCAAAACTTACCTTCCCTTCTTTTGTGAACTTAAGCGCATTGCTAAGAAGATTTTTCAGCACCTGCTCAAGCTTCATTTTATCTGAAATAAAAGAAGCGTTCAAATTATCTTGAAGTACAAAGTCGAGTTTCTTTTCTTGTGCTATTTCACAAAACATCCCTTTTGCATCATCTATAATATCTCCTGAGAAAACTACAGTGTTATGAAGTTCCATATGTCCAGACTCAATCTTACTTAAGTCTAAAATATCATTGATAAGCAACAACAACTCATTACCAGCCTTATTTATTACCAATGATTTTTCTATATCTTTTTCACCGAGTGTATCATTTTGATTTTTAGAAAGTAGCTTTGAGAGAAGTATAATTGAATTAAGTGGTGTGCGAAGTTCATGGCTCATATTTGCTAAAAATTCACTTTTATATCTTGAGGCTTTTTCTAAATCATCAGCTCTTTGATTTATCTCTTCTTTTGATTTCTCAAGCATTTTGTTCTTTTCTTCTAACTCGTGAGTTTGTTGTGTGAGTTGCTGCTGATATTCTTCCATCTGCACATTTGACTCTTGAAGCTCTTCGCTTTGTTCTTGAAGTTCTTCAAATGCACGTTGAGACTTTTCTAGTAAGACTTTAATTTGAAGACTTTGCCTTGTGGTATGTATAGATATTGCAAACATTCCAGCTATTTTTAAAAGATAATCTATTTTAATTTTAGTAAATTTTGTAGTACTTAGTATTTCCACGACACCATGTAAGACAGACTCGTGTACTAAAGGAAAAAGAAATACTTCTTTTGCTTGAGATGAAGTAGTGGCTGTTTGTATTTCATAAGTATCGTTTGCAATATCCTTTAATAACATAAACTTTTGATCAAGTCCAACTTGTCCTATCATGCCCTCACCGAGCTTAATACTTCTTTTTTGCTTCTGCGTCATTTCATATGCAAAAGAATTATTAAACTCTAAAGTGTCAGCGTTATAAAGATATACAACGCCACTTACTGCTTGTGTATATCTACATATTGCTCCAAGTGCTACTTCACAAATTGTATCTTTATCATCTAATCCAGCTAACTTATCTCCAAACTCTCCTATACCTTCATTAAAAAACATCTCATCTTTGTTATTAATGTAAGTATTTGAGAGAATATTTGTCATAGTTACAAGCGCTACACCCAATTGGTCATTATCTGATTTTACATGTAGAACTTTAGAAAAATCCTCTCTTGAAATTGCATTTGCATGACTAAGAATAGTTTTTAGATATGAAACCATTTTAAGCATAGCAATCCCAAGTCTATCTTCACTGCTTAGTGATTTATAGTCTATGTTTATTTGTCCCTGAGCTATATTTTCAGCTATCTTTGTGACTGATTTTAAATAACTTATCATACCCAGTAGAGCAAGTCCTAGTTTATCTTTAGAACTTGAAGCAACAATGTTTGTATCGTAGTTTCCTACAGAGAGATTTTCTGCCAAAGACTCAATCTCTTGAAGCCTTTGAACCATCTTATTTATAGCAATACCTAAACTATCATTTCTACCTAAAAGCTCTAGTTTTATATCTACTTCACCGCTTGCAACTGCATCGGCTTGTTGGATTACTTTTTCTACAGAGTTTATGACTTTTTGTGTTGATTTTACTATATTTGCAATCTCATCATTAGCAGAATAATTGATTTTTTCTTTTTTAATTTCACCAAAAGACAGAGCCAAAAGTTGTTCTGAGACTATCTCTAAAGGAGTAGTAAAGTTCTTAATAAAGGCACGTATAAGAAAGAAGTTAAGAAAAATTATTAAACAAGTTATCATAATAAAAATATTTGTAAACTCTTCAAGTGAAGCGAGTGCAACATCTTCTTGCGCACTAGAAATAATATACCAATGTCTGTCTGAATGTTTAGCAAGAGGATGCACTTCATGAAAAGAGTATATTTTCTCATTGAGCGAAAAGGAACCATGCTCCTTTCCTTTAGCATATTTTTCTATTGAAAAATGTTCCTTATTAAAATTAAATCCATTTTGAAGTTGTTTACCCCATTGCTTTAATTTATCCGTGTGATATAGATAATTGCCCTGTGTATCTATTAAATAATATTCCATTGCATGTTCATTATTCTCTAAATATTCTTTTTCAATCATATCTAAAAGTTTTTTTGCATAATAATTCACCACATAAATAGCAACAACTTCATTATTTGTACCCATTATCGGTGTAGCAAAACGTAAAACAGGGATGTATGGTTCTTCAATTTTCCCATGTTCTACATTTAAATTCATTGACGAAACAGAAAACTCCCCCTCTTGTAACTTTTTAGCTTCTTGGAAATAATCGGAATTTTTTTTATTTTGTAAGTTAAGGTCATTCGTAACAATAGTTTTACCTGTAGTTGCGATATATTTTATATTTATAATCTCATTACCTTCTAAGTCTATAACTCTAGTTTGATAATAATCTTGGCTAGTGCGTAAAAAATCTGATGTAGCATCTAAAAAAATTGTTTTCCATTTTTTTGCCTTTCCCTCTTCACCTAGTGAACGCCAAATCAAGAACTTTTGCAAGGCATAAAAATCTGTAATAAACATCACATCTTTTGGGACATGGCTTAATTGATCTTCAATAGCTGCTTCAAGAGTTGCCGGGTACCGATAAGACATCTCATATGCAGAGGAAATATAGGATTTTGACGTGCTTTGAAAACCATACCAGAAAATCACACCTATGGATATTATGCTTGATAAAATAAAAATAAAAAAGATTTTATTATAAAGTGAAACATTCTTCATTTTATTTAACTCCCTTTTTGAGGTTATTTAAGAGAATCAGTCTCTTCAAATTCCATCCCATAAGCTGTCCTACATTTTCTGGCTTTTTATTTGTATATGCTAAAGCCGCAGGCGTGATACTATCGCTAAGCCCAAGTTTTGCCTTGATAGGTTGCAATTCAGATATGATTAATCCAGTTAAGGTAAATATATCGCTAGGTCTTACATCTTTCTTATCAAATTCCAAAAAGTCTGTTGCCTCAATTGCTAAATCTTTTTGCATACTGCCAAGAAGTGCTAATATTTTCATGCACAGATGCAGTGTATCTGTAGGAGTAGCATCCTTTATAAGAGAATCAGGAACAGTTTCATCTGTGATATCTAGATAGTCAAAAATAATTGTTATGTCATCATAAATTCTCATTGTCTGCGCATATACATAATTTGGAGTTAATTCTTGCTTGTTTAACGCATCCAAAGAAGCTGAAATAGCAACATAAACATTATAGTTGTCCATAACCAGTTTATTTACAAATTTTTCTTCTTTAAAGTTAGGAACTTCTATATCTTTTCTAATTTCAAAAATTTTTATTTCAGTTAAAATTCTTTGATTCATCTCATAGAGCATATCTGGATTTAGATTTGCAATTGCTTCTATTGCGACTGGTTCTATTTTTGGTAGATTATGTGACGCTCGTAGCATATTTATTTTGACAAGTATTTCGTATGTTTTTTGCCATGTATTTCTTGGTTTTATTTTTGTAAATACAATTTTGTAATGCTCAAGCAAAGACTTATCAACAGGTTTAATATTATAAAATGTAAGTAAATTATCTACATGATTTTGAATAAGTATAGATGAAGCATATACCTCATTTGAAGCAATATCTTTAGCGGACATAGTAATAACAAATATAAATAAAATTAATATTTTTTTCATAAAAATCCTTTAAGGATTATTCTACTGTTTTATTGCTAAATATCATAGTAAATCTAAAAAAAATTAATACCATTTTTTTTAATGAGACTTCGAAAAAAAAACTATTTAATAAAAATATACTTATATT
>ERZ889078.1182-NODE-1182-length-21313-cov-27.471775_pt1 | contig 21313 bp, 22 predicted proteins | sample MGYA00521266_ERZ889078 | MGnify/ENA primary metagenome ERZ889078 (study PRJEB32303, sample SAMEA104408618) | aquatic metagenome | biome: Brackish water; feature: Pelagic; material: water | place: Baltic Sea | collected 2014-06-16T06:34:00 | depth 76,534 m ...
TTGAGAATGCTGTTGCGACTAGTGATATAGTTGCACAGGTTGTTGCTCCGGATGTATTTGCAAGTAAAGTTGCGGTTCAGGATAATAATCCTCCTCCAGCTGCTGATACTCAAGCTCCTGCATTAACTACTACAACTGGTACTGTTACTGACCTTGGTACTCCTGGTACTGAAACTGTAGATTATTCTGCAATTGTTTCAGACAATGTAACAGTTGATGCTAATATGGTTATTGTTATTACAACTCCTAATGCTGAAGTGACTGTATCAAATACTGGTGCATCTGTTACATTTGTTAGAGCATCTGGTGGTGCAAATAATGAAGTTGTTGGATTTAAGTTTGTTGATGAAGCAGGTAATCAATCTGTTGAATTCACACAAACAATTAATGGTTTAGATACTCTTTAATTTGAAGACTTTTATTTCTATGTGAGATAAAAGATGTAGAATTATTTTATACATAGAGATTTGGGTTTATACTCAAATCTCCCTCGTTCCCACGCTGTGCATGGTAACGCCTACAACAGTAACAACAGTCAAGAAAACAGCAACGCGAGTACACACTCCCAAGCGAAACATGGGAGCGAGAGAGTCCACAAAAACATGACAATCTGCAATAAAACCAAAGCATAGTAAAATAAATGGCTACCATAAAATAAAAAAGGTAGTCCCATGGGCAGAAGTAGAAATAAAGTTTATGAACCAACACATCCGCACTTTCTTACATGCGCGATACTTCATTGGATACCTATCTTTACAAGAGTTGAGACCACTGAGATAATCTTTGAAAGTTTAAAGTAGTTACAAAAAACAGACAACCTAAAACTATACGCGTATGTCATACTTGAAAATCATCTACATTTACTTGCTTCTAGTGATGATATAGGTAAATCAATGAGAAAGTTTAAAGCCCATACCGCAAAAGAGATTTTGAAATTACTTCAAGAGAGAGGCGTGAAAACGATACTTGAGCAGTTGGCTTTTTACAAAAAGGCGCATAAAAAAGAGACTACTTATCAACTTTGGCAAGAGGGCGTACAGCCTAAGCTAATTGTAAATGAGAAGATGATGATTGATAGGATAAATTATATTCATAACAATCCTGTGAAGAGAGGGTATATCGATGAGGCAAGGTACTGGCGATATAGTAGTGCTCGAGATTATGAAGGTGTTTCAGGGTTGATAGATATTGAAAAGTTTTTTTGATGTTACGTATGCGTTCCCAAGTGGAACTAGGGAAAAAACATTCGCACAAAAGTTGATTTTTCTTTTCATTAAAACAACTTTTACAATCCTTTAGTTATAATCCCTCTTTAAAAACCAAAAATTAAATTTTTAGGATTCCCAGTGAGCCAACAACTAGAAAACATCGAAGAGCAATTAGCGAATCATAAACTTTCCCAATTAGATTACGCGCATATAAAAGAGATTTTAAAGCGAGAGCCGAACTTGGTGGAGCTTGGAATTTTTTCAGCTATGTGGAGCGAACATTGTTCTTATAAATCTTCAAAAGTTCACTTAAAAGGTTTTCCGACCAAAGCTCCTTGGGTTATTCAAGGTCCGGGCGAAAACGCCGGCGTTATCGACATTGGCGGCGGTTACGCCGCCGTGTTCAAGATGGAGTCCCACAATCATCCTAGTTTTATAGAGCCGTATCAAGGCGCCGCCACAGGCGTTGGCGGGATTATGCGCGACGTGTTCACCATGGGAGCTCGCCCGATAGCGAACCTAAACGCGCTGCGTTTCGGAAACGTTCTCAACGATGACAAAGTGTCGGCTCATCAGCGCTATTTGGTTCGCGGCGTCACCGCTGGAATCGGCGGTTACGGAAACTGCATGGGCGTTCCAACGATAGGCGGAGAGACGAGTTTTGACGAGTGCTACAACGGAAACATCCTTGTTAACGCGTTCACTTTGGGTCTCGCCAAATCGGACGAAATTTTTTACGGTAAAGCCGAGGGGATAGGCAATCCGGTGATGTACGTCGGCGCGAAAACGGGACGAGACGGTTTGGGCGGAGCGGTAATGTCTTCGGACAGTTTCACCGAAGAGTCGAAATCTTTACGCCCGACCGTTCAAGTTGGAGACCCCTTTACGGAAAAACTTTTGCTTGAGGCTTGTTTGGAGCTTTTCAAAACAGACTACGTCGTCGGCATTCAAGATATGGGCGCGGCTGGACTCACATCGTCCGCGTTTGAGATGGCTGGGCGTTCCGGCTCTGGCATGATTATGAATCTTGACAAAGTTCCGGCCCGAGAGGAAAATATGACTCCTTACGACTTTATGCTTAGCGAGTCGCAAGAACGCATGCTTTTGTGCGCTAAAAAAGGTTCGGAACAAGCCATCATCGACATTTTTGAAAAATGGGACTTGGACGCGGCCGTTATCGGCGAAGTGACCGCGACTGGAAATATGGAACTGTTTTGGCACGGCGAAAAATGCGCCGAAGTGCCCGTCGATCCGGTTAGCGAAGAGGCTCCCGAGCTAAATCGCCCTATGACGAAACCGGCCTATTTGGATACGATAGCCCATGTCACCATTAACGATTTTGAAAAAGTCGCCAACCAAGTGGCGTTTGAGACTTTGATTAAAAGCATGGAAGTCGTGGACAAGGCTTGGATATACACTCAGTACGATTCCATGGTGCAGACGAACACTATCAAAAAAGGCGGCATGCTCGACGCTTCCGTCGTTCGCGTAAAAGAAAACGGCAAGGCGTTGGCGATGTCGGCCGATTGCAACGTTCGCTATTGCTACATCGATCCCAAAGGCGGAGCGGCGGCCGCCGTTATCGAGTCCGGTCGAAACGTGGCTATGAGCGGGGCGAGACCCTTGGCCATCACCGACTGCCTAAACTACGGCAACCCTGAAAATCCGGAAGTTATGTGGCAATTCGGACAAGGTTGTTTGGGTATTAAAGAAGCCTGTTTGGAGCTTACGACGCCGGTTATCGGCGGAAACGTTTCGCTTTACAACGAAACCAACGGCGTTTCCGTCTTCCCAACGCCCTCAATCGCGACGGTTGGCGTGAACGACGATCAAAACAACGTTTTAATGTCTTCGTTCCAAAACGCGGGCAACGCGCTTTATCTCGTTGGCGAGAGCAAATCCGAGTTTGGCGGTTCTTTGTATATGAAAGAGATTTGCCATACGGTCGCCGGCGTTTTGCCGGAGATAAATTATAAGAGCGAGTTGGCTCTTTGGGACTTGGTCATAGAAGCCAATAAAAAACGTTTGCTCGAATGCGCGAAAGACGCGAGCAGTGGCGGGGTGGCGATAGCCCTCGCTAAGATGGCCGCCACTTCCGGACTTGGCTGCGATGTGGAGATGAGCGTGGAAGACGAAAGAGATATTTTCGCCGAGTCTATGAGCCGCGCCATCATCGAAGTGAAGCCTGAAAATTGCGAGGCGTTCGAAGCGATGTTGGACGAGTCTATGACGGTTGAGAAAATCGGTACCGTAGGCGGCGACTTTATCAGCGTCAACGATGTTATTATGAGTTTGCTAGAGTTGCAAGACAACTATTTCAACACGTTTAAAAGAGTTATCGAGAGAGATTTATAGTCTCTCCTCTCTATTAAATTCTACGCAACGCTCTTTCCCCATTTACCTCCCTATAATCTACTTTTAGATAAAATTCCGACATTATTTTATATCAAGGCTTGTCATGAAAAGAGCGTTAGTCAGCGTAAGCGATAAAAACGGAGTGGTCGATTTTTGCAAATCCCTCGTAAAAAACGGTTTTGAGATTATCTCGACCGGTGGAACGTTTAAGATACTCAAAGAGAGTGGGGTGAACGCCATCGAAATAGACGAAATTACAAAATTTCCAGAGTGTTTCGAAGGTCGCGTCAAAACGCTAAACCCTTACGTTCACGGTGGAATCCTGCACCGCCGCGACAAACAGTCGCACCTCGACCAAGCCAAAGAGTTGGGCGTCGAAGCGATTGATTTGGTTTGCGTGAATCTTTACCCGTTCAAAGAGACAATCGAAAAAACGGACGATTTCGACGATATCATCGAAAATATCGACATAGGCGGACCGGCGATGGTTAGAAGCGCCGCTAAAAATTTCGACTCGGTTATTATAGTGACCGACGTCGAGGATTACTCCATCGTGATAGACGCGATAGAAAACGAGAAAAACACGAAAGAGTTCCGTCGAGGCTTTATGATCAAGGCGTACGAACACACCGCGGCTTACGACAGTATGATAGCGAACTACATGAACGAGAGATTCAAGGGAGGTTTTGGAGCGAAGCAGTTCGTGGTCGGAAGCAAAGTTATGAACACTCGCTATGGAGAAAATCCTCATCAAAAGGGCGCTTTGTACGAGTTCGACAAACATTTCTCGAACAACTTCAAAACGCTTAAGGGCGAAGCGAGTTTCAACAACCTTAACGATCTCAACGGCGCCGTGAAAATCGCCGCTGGTTTTGGAAAAGAAAACGCGGTTTGCGTCTCCAAGCATGGCAATCCTTGTGGATTCGCCATAAAGGACACCTTACTAGAAGCTTATGTGGAGGCGCTAAAGTGCGACCCCGTGTCGGCGTTTGGCGGAGTGGTTGCGGTAAATGGAACCGTTGACAAAGAGTTGGCGGAGAAAATGAACGAGATATTCTTGGAAGTCGTGATCGCCGGTCGCATAACCGAGGAGGCGCAAGAGGTTTTCGGGAAGAAAAAGCGAATCAAACTTTTTGAAATGGGCGCGGACAATCTTCTTCTCGCGAACGACAGAAAAGACTTCAAACATATCGATGGTGGATTCGTTTTCCAGGACTCGGACAACGTAGGCGCCGACGAGGTGAAAAACGCGAAACTCGTAAGTAAAAACGCGGCCTCGCCTCAAGACATGAAAGATATGGAGATAGCGTATAAAATCGCGTCTTTGACAAAGTCCAACTGCGTCGTTTACGTTAAAAATTCGGCGATGGTGGCGGTCGGAATGGGAATGACTTCTCGCGTCGACGCCTCTCAGTGCGCGCTTAAAAAAGCCAAAGACATGGGTCTCGACGTAACCGGTGCGGCTCTGGCTTCCGAAGCCTTTTTTCCATTCCGCGATAGTATTGACGCGGCGGCGGCGGCGGGAGTCAAAAACGTAATCGAACCCGGCGGAAGCATCAGAGACGAAGAGATAATCGACGCCGCCAACGAGTTTGGCATGAGTTTGTACTTCTCCGAAATTCGCCACTTTTTGCATTAACGACCATTTTAAAAACAATCAAGGCGTTTCTTAACCTTGATTGACATCCACTCAACCCTTATGATATAATCCCACTTAAATAACACTAATACGATTTCAGGAAACGAACATGGCAAAATCATTATACGAAACATTGGAAATATCCGATACCGCTAGCGAAGCGGAGATAAAAAAAGCATACAGAAAGTTGGCGCGCCAATACCATCCGGACGTAAACAAAGACCCATCCGCCGAGGATAAATTTAAAGAAATCAACTCGGCTTACGAAATTTTGAGCGACAAAAAGAAAAAGCAACAATACGACACGCATGGGGATTCCATGTTTGGCGGGCAGAATTTTCATGATTTTTCAAGAAGCGCCGGTGGCGCTGGGAACTTGGACGATATTTTACGTGAAATGTTTTCCCAAGGCGGAGGAGGCTTTGGCGGGGGCTTTGGCGGAAGGTCTTCTGGTTTTGGCGGATTCGCCGAAGAAACGAATCTTGACATCGAAACAAGCGTGACCATTCCTTTCGTAGTCTCCATCTTAGGCGGTTCGCATTCCGTATCCGTAAACGGGGAGCGTTTCGACATAAAGATTCCAGCCGGCGTAAATAGCGGAGAAAAGATGCGAGTCAAAGGCAAGGGTCACGCTCAAAATGGCCGCGCTGGCGATTTGTTCCTCAAAATCACCGTAGCCTCGAACCCCGATTACGAAAGAGAAGACAACGATCTCGTTAAAAACTTCAACATTCCTCTTTTCGCGGCTTTGTTCGGCGATAAAATAACGATCGCGACTTTAGAGAAAGAAATAAAGTTGAAAGTTCCGCAAAACACGAAAAACGGACAGCGTTTTCGCGTTAAAGAGATGGGAGCCATGAACCGAAAAACAAAGGTTCGCGGAGATTTGTATCTTCGCGCCAATATCGTTTTGCCTAAAATCGAGGATCTTGACGAGAGTTTGGTCGAAGTCATGAGAGAAAAATTGCCGAAGGAGTAAGTTGTGATACATCAATACGACGAGCCAGTTTATTTAATCAGCATCGTGGCGAAGATTTTGGAAATCCATCCTCAAACGCTTCGTCAATACGAACGCGAAAACCTTATTTGTCCCTCGCGCTCCAATGGTCGAATCAGACTCTACTCTCAAAGAGACATCGACAAGATAAAACTGATTTTAAGGCTCACTCGCGAACTTGGCGTTAATTTGGCCGGAGTCGACATCATCCTGCGTTTGAAAGAGAACGTGGACGAGATGGAGAGCGAAATGGCGGACCTTAGAAGCGAGATTTTAAAGTCGAAAAATACGCATTCGGTCTCACGCGACAAAGCGTTGGTGACGAAAAAAAGTATCTACGAAATGATGATATTCGAAAACTAAAAGCGTTACTCTTTTAGTCTTTCTATCTTCGCTCCAACCCCTCGCAACTTTTTCTCCAGAGAATCGTACCCTCGGTCAAGATGATATATGCGGTGAACGTTCGTCTCTCCGCTAGCGACGAGAGCCGCCAAAACAAGCGCGCTCGAAGCTCGCAAATCCGTCGCCATTACGTCCGTTCCGCTTAGTTTCGTTTTTCCGCTTACGGTCGCCGTGTGGCCGTTGAGCGATATGTCGGCGCCCATGCGCTGAAGCTCGCTGACATGCATGAATCTGTTTTCAAAAAGTCTCTCTTCTATGATTGAAACGCCGTCGGCTTGAGTCGCCAACGCCAAAAACTGAGCTTGCATATCCGTTGGAAAAGCCGGATACTCTTGAGTGACGATTTTTACGGATTTTATATGTTTCCCCGGGTGGATAGTGATCGAGTCCTTCGTTATCGTGAATGAGCTTCCCATCTCTTCGAGTTTCGCCAAAACGGAACCTAAATGTTTTGGCTCTACGTTCGTTAGCGTAATCTCCGACTTGGTTATCGCTCCCGCGCAAAGATAGGTGCCGGCTTCGATTCTATCGGGAATAATGGAAAACTCTTTTATGTCGACAAGCTCGCCATCCGTTCCATAAACCGTCAATACGGCGGTTCCTATGCCGTCTATTCGAACTCCGCTATCGTTTAAAACTTCGCAAAGCTGAACCACTTCTGGCTCCCTCGCCGCGTTTGTGATGGTTGTGGTTCCTTTTGCCAAAACGGCTGCCATCACGATGTTGGCCGTTCCCGTAACGGTGATTTTGTCGAAAATTATACTGCAGCCTTTTAATCCGTTGGGGGCCGTCGCTTCGACGTATCCGGCTTTTATTTGTATTTTCGCGCCCATTTGCTCAAGCGCTTTTAGGTGCAGGTCGATAGGGCGTTGGCCAATGGCGCAGCCGCCAGGAAGCGAAACTTCGCAATGCCCGAATCGCGCCAAAATCGGACCTAGAACCAAGATGGACGCGCGCATGGTTTTTACTATGTCGTAAGTCGCTTTGGTTTCATGCAAAGGGTTCGTGTCGACAACGACTCTGTCTTCTAAAAATTCGCAATTCGCGCCGAGGTTGGAAAGCAGTTTCAAAAGAGTGTTTATGTCGGCGACGTGCGGCAAATTTTTGATTGTAACTCTATTTTTGGCCAGTATGGTCATAGCTATTAAAGGAAGAGACGCGTTTTTAGCGCCAGATATTTTTATGGAGCCGTTTAGCGATTTGACGCCTTGTATTTTTAAGTAGTCCATGGGTCTCTTTAATGATTAATTTTAAGTGCGGATATTATATCTAATTATTATTTTGATATACTTTTGGCAAAGGAATCATTGATGAGTTCAGCGCTTGATAGACTAAAAAATCTAACCAATAAAATCTCTGCCTACGAGATGGCTAGAAAAGAAAATATGATTGCTTTAAAAGAATTGCACATAGAAATCGGCATAGATAAAAAAGTGGAAAACTTCGGGGATATTTTTGAATTTAAGGCGATAAATCTATCTGGCGCTTCCTTGCTTAAAGAAAATTTAGGCGAGGTCAAAGAGGGGAAGTACTTGCAAATTTTGGCGATAAGCTACGATAAAAACGCGGTGGTCAAAAGTCAAAACAAATCCTTGGCGTATTTTGGCAGAGCGGAAAACGTCGATTCGGCGATCAAAGACAAGGTGGTGGAGTTCATTATTCGTTACAGATTTGAAAAAAGCTTCATCACGCTAGAGCGTTATTACGATATGCTGGAGCCTTTTAGGAGAAAAAGTGAGTAGATTTTATTTTTCGCTCTGGTTGAAATGGATACTCAGGCTTACTCTTTGTTCAGTGGCTTTGGCGTCAGTTTTTTCCGCGCTCCTCACCGCGTTTGTTTACGCGAATCAAGGCGCTCAAACTCTAGGCTCCGCGGTTTGGATGGCTCTTTTTGATATTTTTAAATTTTGGTTCGCCATTTTTTGGAGTTTGGCTCTTCTCGTGGCGTTGTTCAGGAGTTTGAAATTCGTTTTCAACTCCTGCGCCAACGGGTACAAACTCGTTTTGCAAACTTGCGCGAACGAAGAAAAGAGTGAAACGATAGAGGTGGTCGGCTACGGCGATTTGATAAAAGTTTGGCGAAAATGGTTTATGGGTATTATCTGGTTGGTTGGAGTTCAGATGATTTTGGCGTTGATTTTTACAACTTTTTTTACGTCTTACTCCGCCGTGTTTGATTGGTTCGGCATTCACGTATTGTACGTTTTCGTTTTAATCGCCGGCTATTTCTCTTTTGCGTCGTTGAGCGGAAGATGCAAGTTGACAAGGGTGCGAAAGTGCTGATATTTATCGATATCGAGACGACTGGATTGGAGGAAAACGACAAAATATGCTCTATCGCGGTTATAGACCCCGAGGCGAGAGAGTGTAAATACGAACTTGTGAACGAAGGAAAAAAAATACCTTCGCAAGCGTCGAGCGTGCACCATATAACCAATGAGATGATAAAGGGCAAGCCCGCGTTTAAGGGCGGCGAGATATACGAATTTTTACTTAAGAACAATTCCGAAGAAAACACTCTCGTCGCGCATAACGTAAAATTCGATTTGCGCTTTCTCGCTTCAAGCGGATTGGCTTGGAAGGGAGACGCGATAGACACTTCAAGGATCGTGAAACATCTTATCCCAGAATGCGAGTTTATCTCTTTGCAATCGCTTAGGTACGAACTCAAGCTATACAAAAACGAAGAGCTTGAAAAGCAAAAGTATGGAATCAAAGACGCTATAATCGCTCACAACGCGCTAAGCGACGCTTTGGTGGACAAAACGCTCTTCGATTATTTGCTCGATATGGCTAGCGTGGACGAGATGAAAGAGTTGAGTTTTAAAAACGCGCTCGTTCAAAAGTTTAATTTTGGAAAGCATAAGGGAAAATACGTCGAAGAAATCTGCTCGAACGACAGAGGCTACGTCGAATGGGCCCTGAGCTCCGATATGGACGAAGATATAAAATACAGTATAAATTATTATTTACAAGGAAGTTTATGAAAGTCGCCGTCGAATGCAAATCTCCTCTTTTGCAAAAATCTCTAGAACTTTTTTTGGAGAAGTATTTAAGCTCGCTCAAGCAATGCGATATAGTGGTTAGAGATATGGAATGTTTGAACGACGAGCGATGTTTTTTCGTTTCAAGCGAAAAAGGCGCGGATTTGATCAAGCCGTTTTCAAAATCCCAACTCATTATAGAGTTGGAAAAAAAGTATAAAACGCTCAAGCGAACTCAGATAGAGGACGTAATCGAAAACAACCCTATGGATTTTGACATTTTGGAAAAACGAATCGAGTTTTTAACGCAAGAGTACAAAAACAACGTAATTAGGGCGGTGAAAGTTTTTTATGAAAAATAACTCTAAAAATTTAACAAAAAAAATCATCTCTGGCAAGTTTAAAGGCAAAACTTTGAGCCTGCCCTCGAAAACGACGACTAGAAGCTCCAAGTCCATGGTTCTCGAGTCGTTTTTCAACACGCTGCAGTTCGATATCGTGGATTCCACTTTCGTCGAGATGTTTTCTGGAAGCGGTTCCATAGGCCTCGAAGCGCTCAGTCGGGGCGCGGCGAAGATAATTTTTATGGAAAAGGACAAAGACGCGCTTAAAACCTTAAACGCGAACATATCTTTAACCGACCCGAGCTCCTGCGAGGTTTTTGGCGGAGACAGTTTCGCGAACGCGAACGCGGTGATTTCTCACTTAAAAAAAAGAAACGAGAGCGCCTACTTTTATGTCGATCCTCCTTTTAGCGTTCGTGAGGGTATGGAGGATATTTATGACAAAACGATGGCTCTCGTCGCGTCGCTTCCCGAGGAGTTGGTGAGACTCATCGTTATCGAGCATATGACCGGATTGTCGCTGCCGACGAATTTAGGCCCATTCGAGATGATAAAATCCAAAAAATTCGGCAACACGACTCTTTCGTATTTTCAATCGGAGTAAAGTGGAATAATTGTTGCTAATCTTTTGGGTAATTCAAGGACGCCACATGAAATTTTTTATACTTCTTTTAATCTTTATATCCTCGCTAAACGCGACTAAAATAAATGACGTCTCCAGCATAGTGGGAGTCCGCGACAATCAGATAATAGGTTATTCTCTCGTCGTTGGCTTGAAAAAAACCGGTGACGGAACCACTTCTAAATTCACTCTTCAATCGATTTCAAACATGCTAAAAGCTATGAACATTGACATGAACGCGGTGGATATAAAATCCAAAAACGTCGCGGCCGTGGTCGTTACGGCCACCATGAAGCCATTCGCTAGACAGGGCGACAAGTTTGATATTTTAGTTTCGTCCATAGGAGACGCGCAATCGCTCGAAGGCGGAACGTTGCTGATGACTCCTTTAAAAGGGGTTGATGGCAAGATTTACGCTCTCGCTCAAGGCAGCGTTAGCATCGGCGGAATGAACACCAGAGGCTCTGGAGCCGCCACCCACCCAACTACGGGAGTCGTTTACAGCGGCGCGAATATCGAGCGAGAGATAAATATCGATTTATACAATCAAGAGTACGCCACGCTTTCGTTGAAGGAAGCGGATTTTAAAAACGCCGTTGAAGTCCAAAAATCTATCAACGCGCGCTACAACACGCAATTGGCCGTCGCGATGGACTCCAGAAGCGTTAAGCTCAAATGTCCGCAAAATAAATCGATGATAGAATTTTTAGCCGAAGTGCAAGACATCGACATGGACTACAATCCCAAAAATAAAATCGTTATAAACGAAAGAACGGGCACTATCGTCGCGGGCGTGGAAATATTGATAAAGCCGATTATCTTGACGCATGGCGACATCACGATTAAAATCGTCGAATCGGACGTCGCCTCCAGGCCGGACGGCTCAATGGTCGTGGACGACAACCTCGTAATCGGACTCAATGAAAATGAGGTGTACACGACAAAAGGAACCACCACGGTCGCGAACTTGGTGCGATCCCTGCAAAAATTGGGAGCGAGTCCAAAGGACATAATCTCCATTCTCGAAGCTATAAAAAGTTCTGGAAGCATATCCGCCGATTTGGAGGTTCTATAATGAGCTCATACGGCATGAACGCGATAAACGCGCAGGCTACGGCGCTGTCCCAACAGCATACGATTCCAAAAATAGATCCAAAAGCCGAAGACGCCTCTTTGCGAGAGCAAACGGACGCCTTTGAGTCCGTAATTATAAAAATGCTTATGGACAACGCCATGCAAGACGAGAAAAATCTTTTCTCCGATCAAAAAGATCCAGGCGATAAAATTTACAAGTCAATGTACAGAGACGAACTCTCCAAAGCAAGCGCGGGAGGGTTCGGATTTTCACAAATGCTTTATGACTATTTAAGTCAAAAAAGCTAATATATTTATCCAAAACGCCGATGTAGTCATATATAAAAATATATACGGTCAATAAAGGATAAATTATGATTTCACAATCAAGCGGCTCGTCCGTCCTCGCTTCCTACTCAACGAACCTGGGCGAACCCAAAAACGTAAAAGGAAGCGCGAACGCCACTGTGTCAAAGCAGGGCGATACGAGCAAAATCGAACAAATAAAAGAATCTCTCGCCTCAGGAGAGTACAAGGTCGACTTAGAAGCGTTGTCTAGAAAAATCGCCGACGAGTTATTGTAAAATATAATTAATAAGAATAGGGGTTTGATATGCTGTCTCATCATTTACAAAGCGCTTTAATCGACTTAAGGGATTTGATAAAAGTAACTGAGGCGGATATCGAAGATATAAAGGTCGCCAACAACGATCCGCAATTCGAAAGATTGTCGCTCAAAGAAGATAAATTAAAGAGTTTTGAGCAAAAAAAAGCGATGATTGATTACGAGATTTCAACTTTAATGACGGCGAGCCCCGACAAAGAACTTCCAGAACTTTTAAACAAAGAACAACACGATTTTCTGGACGAGCTTAAAATAGAGTTGAACAATTTGCGAGAAGCGAACAAACATTACGCGAGACTTGTTTTAACCGTGAGCAATTTATATAATAATTTTTTAGAAAGATTGGTTCCAACCGAGATGCAGGGTTACAACAAAGTGGCGTCGAGAGACGCGTCAATCTTAGAAGTGAGAGTGTAAGATGGCTTCTATCTTCAATGCGTTGAATATCGGATATTCCGGCTTAAACTCGGCTCAAGTTGGGATTAACGTCACCGGTCACAACATCGCCAACGCCGAGGTTGAGGGATACACGAGACAAAGAGTGATCGCGACCGCCGCCACTCCCCTCTCTTTAAAGTCGGGGCAAGTCGGAAACGGAACGGAAATTCAAGACATAAAACGGGTTTTTGACAATTTCGTGTTTGACAGGTATACGGCGATATCCTCAAGCAAAGAATTTAGCGACTACGAACAAAAAACGCTGGAAACGCTTTCCACGTTTTTCCCGGAAATCGATGGAGTGGGGATAAAGGCCGACCTCGCGAACTACTACGGCAGCTGGCAAACTTTTGCGGACAATCCCGGAAACGACGCCATTAAAGTGGACCTCGCTCAACAAACTCAAACATTGGCGCAGCATATCAGCCAAACGCAAAGTCAGATTTTGGCGTTGCAACACCAGGCCAATGACGAACTCGCCGTGAACGTCAACCAAGTGAACGATCTCTCCGCGCAACTCGCGAAGCTAAACAATTCTATCGACGTAGCCGAAGCTGGCGGCGGAAGCAGCGCCAATGACCTGAGGGACAAACGCAACGTAATCGAGAGAACTCTCTCCCGCATAATCGGTGCGGACGTAAATCAGGGTCAACTCACGGCCAACACCCAAATAAGCAGCGACTCAAACACTAAAACGGGAAGTTACACGCTGAGCGTAAACGGTTTTAACATCGTAGACGGCAGCTCCTTCCATCCTCTGAAATTGACAAACGACGCGAATTCTTTTGGATTTTACGAAGTCTCTTACGAGAGACAGGACGGCTCTCTGATCCCTATGAACGAAAGGATAACCGGCGGGAAAATCGGCGCTATATTCGATCTTAGGGGTGGAGCGCTGGATACGACTAGCGGCATGCCGGTCGATGGCGTTATACAAAACGTAGTGACGCAAATGGACGCTTTCGCCAAAGGCCTGATTGAGGCTACGAACAATCTATACGCGGCGGGTTCCGCGGTGAGAATGGATTCAAACGACACGAAAACGGACTTGTCCGCCAGCCCTCTTATGACCTCCGATCTAAATATAAACAAGGGCGCGTTTGATATGGTCGTTTATGACTTGGACGGCAATGAAGTGGCGAGAAGAAGCGTAGTGATAGACGAAGCAACCGTTATGAGTGGCCTTGCTGGTTCCAACTCAATACAAGGACAGATGAAAGCCAATTTGGATGACAATAAAGATTCTAGCGCGAACAACGACGTAGACGATTTCGTTATCTTTAACTATCAGGCTTCATCCACGGGCGAGTATAAGTTGGAATTGTCTATGGACGCAATGGCCCAATCCAAAGGCTATAAATTTTCAATCGAAGACAAACTGACGAACGACAACTTTTCTTCTGGCAGCAATTTCGCTGGCGCTATGGGACTTGGAAGGTATTTTCAAGGTGACAGCGCGAGCAATATTGGATTGGATTTCGAGTTAAGAAACAATCCAACGACGATAACGGCTGGCCACTCGGGAACTTCCGGAGACAACAAAACCGCTTTGGGCGTGGTCCAACAACAATTCGAATCCTACAACTTTCACGTTGGCAATCAGACTCTGGACTCGACCATGTACGGAATGTTTGATATGACCGCCACTTACGTCGGGACGAACACCAACGCGGCGATATTGAAAAATGAAACAATCTCGACGCAATTCAACGCTACGGAATTGGAGTACTTTAGCACTTCGAAAGTGGCTCTTGACGAAGAGATGACGAACTTAATCAAATATCAAACGGCTTATGGGGCCGCCGCGAAGATTATTACGACGATTGACCAGATGATGCAGACTCTTTTGGGTATCAAGCAGTAGTCGTAAATGCCAATATTCAGTATTTTTATATTGGGGTTCGTGTTTCTTTTTTCTTTTTTTGGAGCGTACGCCTACTCAGTCGACGCGTATGTTTTAAATAGCGCTTCGATTCTCGTCGAACCGTCTTCGTCGCATTGGCTAGGAACGGATAGGCTTGGTAGAGATTTGCTCGCGCGATTGATGGAGGGTGGAAAAGTTTCACTCATCATAGGCGTTGGGAGCGCGTTTATAGCTTCTCTTATCGGTCTTACGCTTGGCTCCATGGCGGGCTACTTTAGTGGTAAAGTGGATAAGGCTTTTATCGTAACCGTGGATTTGTTTTTGACGTTTCCAACGTTTTTTTTGTTATTGGCGCTTGTAAGCTACGTTAACGCCTCGTCGCTCGTTCTCATCGTTATCATATCCATAACGGGTTGGATGACGACGGGAAGGCTTATAAGGGCGGAAAGTTTTAAAATCACATCCCAGCCGTTTATTAAAATTTTAAATATCGCGAACGTTGGCAAAGCGAAAATATTGTTTAAATATTACGCTCCGATTTTAGCGCCTATTTACTTCGTTAGTTTCACCTTCGGCGTCGGCGGCGCTATTTTGGCCGAGTCTGGACTTAGTTTTTTGGGCCTTGGCATAGTCGCTCCGCAAATGAGTTGGGGCACTATACTTAGCGCTGGAAAAGACGTAGTTGAGATAGCGTGGTGGGTCAGTTTCTTTCCCGGTCTTATGATATTTTTGGTGACTTTCTCTCTTATCAATATCTCCAATTATCTTCAACAACTTACAAACAAAAAACAAATTCAGAACTAAAAACAACTTAACTTTTGATATAATCGCGTGTTCGCGATAGAAGGCGCTAAGGGAGACGATAATGATATTAATGATAGACAACTATGATAGTTTCACTTACAATATTGTTCAATATTGCAGGGAATTGGGAGCTGATCTTAAAATAATTAGAAATGACGAGATGAGCGTTTTGGAGATAGAGAAATTGCATCCGGAGAAGATTATTATCTCTCCTGGACCGGCTTCTCCTGATGAAGCGGGAATCACTTTGGAAGTCATAAAACATTTTCAAGACAAAGTTCCCATTTTAGGAATTTGTTTGGGTCATCAATGCATCGCTCAAGTCTTTGGCGGAGAGGTGGTCCGCGCGAAAAATATGATGCATGGAAAAACTTCAACGATGAAGCAAGTCGAAGAGTGCGTTATTTTTAAAGATTTACCTAAAGAATTCGTCGCCACAAGATACCACTCTTTAATAGTGGATAAAGAATCTTTGCCGGCTATAATCGTGCCAACGGCGTACAGCGCGGACGACAATGAGATAATGGCTTTAAAAATCAAGGGCAAAGACATATATGGAGTGCAATTTCATCCGGAGTCCATTATGAGCGAATATGGACACGAAATGATAGGAAACTTTTTAAGTTTATGATTAAAAAGTACCTTTTCTCCATTATTATAATAATGGACGCGATCGTACTGTTAACGCAAACGTCAAACATTTCAATATCTTATGGCGAAGCTTCTTTGTTATATGGGGATATGTCTTTTTTACGGATGATTGCCCAGTCGTCTATTTATCTTTTTGGACAAAACGATTTCGCCCTTAGATTGCCTATGATTCTTATGCATTTGGCAAGCGCGATTCTGTTGTATAAAATTTCAAGGAAGTACCTAACGCGGAGAAAAGACAAGATATGGCTAGTTCTTCTGTTTATTTTATTGCCGGGAGTGATTAGTTCGGCATTGGTCGTCAACAGCGCGGGACTTGTCATATTTGGACTTTTTTTATTTTTGTATATATATGATAACCTTCCCGATAAGGCGGCGTACGCCACATCGTTAATATATGTATTTATCGACCCTGGATTTGTGTATTTATTTTTTGGAATGAGCGTATTCTATATGTACGACAAGCAAAAGCGCGCTTCGTTGTACAACTTAATGTTGTTTTTTATATCGATTTATCTCTATGGCTTTGAAGCGTATGGCGTTCCGGAAGGGCATTTTTTGGACGCGATAGGCATATACTCAACAATTTTCACTCCTTCCATCTTTGTATTTATTTTTTACGCTCTTTACAGAAGATATCTAATGAACAATATGGATTACATTTGGTATTTAGCGTCAACGGCGCTTGTTTTATCTCTTTTGCTCTCGATGAGACAGAGGGTGATGGTGGAGCACTTCGCGCCATATTTAATTATCGCTTTGCCTCTAATCGCCCAAACTTTTACGAATTCGTATAGAGTCAGATTAAAGGAGTTTAGGACGAAATATACAATGTTGTTCGCGTTGTCTTTCGCGTTTCTGGTTTTTAATTATTTGGTCGTCGTATTGAATAAAGAGTTGTATCTGGTCTTGGAAAATCCAAAAAAACATTTCGCTTACGATACGCATATAGCGCGGGACTTGGCCAAACAGTTGAGGTCAAAAAATATCAGTTGCGTCGCGACAGATAAAAAAATGTCGTTGAGATTGGCTTTTTACGGTATAGAGAGTTGCGAAGAAAACATGCTTGAAGAGAATGATTTGAATGTGGACTCGGATGTAACTATAAGTTACAGAAATAAAATATTATATTCGGCAAACGTTACTAAATTAAACAATAAATAAATAAATTTAATGCTTAGTATAAATGCGAAATATATATTAAATGAGTTTATGATAGAATATTTGACAAATAAAAAATAGGAAATTTATATGGCTCAAAAAGCGATACGCGAATATGACGGTAAAGCGCTATTTTCCAAACAATGGGAAAATTATTTTAGTGGATTCCATTATGGATTCAAATCAATTCTAGTAACTAGTGGGGCGGAACTTTTAGCGAAAGCGGAAGAGCATGGCTTTGAGTGGCTCAAACAAGAGGCTCTTGTGGCGAAACCAGATATGTTGTTTGGCAAACGCGGCAAGAACGATTTGGTTCTTTTCAAAGACAAAAAGCCAGGTGACGTCTCTTTGGCCGTCGCCGCCGCTTGGATTGATGAAAAAATTTCTCATACGACGACTCTATTGACAGGTCAGCACGGAACTTTAAGTCATTTCATCATTGAGCCATTCACTCCGCACGGACAAGAGCAGGAATACTACATTTCCGCGACTTGCGTTGGAGAAGACGACGTTCTTTACATGTCCGCCGAGGGTGGTATGGAAGTTGAAGAAGGATGGGATGAAAAAGTAAACGAAGTCGTTATCCCGATAGATATGTCTGACGTAGAGATGGAGCATTCCGTAAAAGCCAACATTCCAGCTGACATTCCAGCGAAAGACAGAGAAAAATTCGCGTCGTTCGCGATCGCGTTCTTTAAGTTTTATAGAGATATGAACTTCGCGTACCTGGAAATCAACCCTATCGTTATGCTTGACAATAACGATATGGCGATTCTTGACCTTGTCGCTAGACTTGACGACACCGCTGGTTTTCTTATGAAGGACACTTGGGGAGAGATTGAGTATCCAACGGCGTTTGGCATGGAAGATCAAACACCTGAAGAAAAAGCGATTGCTTTAGCGGACAGTAAGTCTGGAGCGTCACTGAAATTAACCATATTGAGCCCAATGGGTAGAGTATGGACTATGGTCGCCGGTGGTGGAGCTTCAGTCGTTTACGCTGATACGATCGCCGACTTCGCGGAAGCGAATGGCGGTAGCATTGCCGATCTCGCAAACTATGGCGAGTATTCTGGTGGTCCGACAACAAGCGAAACTAAATTTTACGCGGACACCATCATAGATCTTATGACAAGACACAAGGACCCAAAAGGTCAAGATAAAATCATGATTATCGGTGGCGCTATCGCAAACTTTACGGACGTCGCGAAAACTTTTACCGGAATCATTCAATCATTTGAAGAAAACGCGGAAAAAATGAAAGCGCACAACACTAAGATTTACGTTCGTCGCGGAGGACCAAACTACGAAAAAGGTCTAAAAGACATTAAAGAAGCCGCCGATAGATTAGGTCTTTATATAGAAGTTTATGGACCAGAGACGCATGTTACCGACATCGTTAGAATGGCATTAGAGAAGTAAGGGATAAATATGAATAAATTATATACAAAAGAAACACAATCAATTTTTTGGAATAACAACACTACCGCCATTCAAAGAATGTTAGATTACGATTATACCATTCAAAGAAAAACTCCATCGGTCGCGGCAATCGTCGCGCCAACGAGTGGAAATAAGTTTGAGAAGTTTTTTTATGGTCCAGACGAGATTATGGTTCCACTGTTTAAAAGCACCGCCGAAGCTCAAAAAGCTCATCCAACGGCTGACGTTCTTTTAAACTTCGCTTCTTTTAGAACGGCTTACGACGTAACGATGGAAGCGGTAGCTCTTGGCGGTTTCAAGTCCATCATGGTAACCGCTGAAGGTATTCCTGAAAGACTTGCGAGAAAGATGAACAACACTGCTAGAAACGCTGGCGTTACAGTAATCGGTCCAGCAACCGTCGGCGCTATCGCTCCGGGGGCGTTTAAAATAGCAAACATCGGCGGAACGATTGAAAACATCGTACAATCAAAACTGCACAGATGTGGTTCATGTGGACTTGTTACTCGTTCAGGCGGTTTGTTTAACGAACTTTCAAACATTATCGCCATAAACGCGGATGGCATCGCCGAAGGCGTCGCAATCGGTGGAGATAGATTCGTTGGATCTGTTTTTATCGACAACATGCTTAGAATGGAAGCGAATCCTGAAGTGAAATACATGGTTCTTTTGGGCGAAGTCGGCGGTACGGAAGAGTATAAAATCATTGAAGCCATAAAAGCCGGTCAAATCAAAAAACCGGTAATCGCTTGGTGTATTGGCACAATCGCCAAACACTTTAGCAGTGGCGTACAGTTTGGTCACGCGGGCGCTAGCGCGAACGCCGACGCTGAAACCGCCGCGTTTAAAAACAAAGCGATGGCTGAGGTTGGTATCTTCGTACCGGCGTCATTCAATGAATTGCCAGCGACGATCAAGAGAGTGTATGAAGACTTAAAAGCCAATGGAACGATTGGTGAAATTCCTGAGCCAGAGATGAGCACGGTTCCTACGTCAAGAAAAAGTAAAGAGTTTATCTGTACGATTTCTGACGACAGAGGCGATGAAGCCACTTACGCGGGCTTCCCAATCTCTTCATTGGCGACTCCAGACACTGGTAAAGGCATCGGCGACGTTGTTTCTCTTTTATGGTTCAAAAAACAGTATCCAAAATGGGCGACTGATTTCATTGAAACGGTAATTAAAACTGTTGCCGATCATGGTCCAGCGGTTTCAGGAGCTCACAACGCGAAAGTAACGGCTCGCGCTGGAAAGTCCGTCGTTGAGTCTCTCGTTACAGGTCTTTTGACAATCGGTCCAAGATTTGGCGGAGCGATAGATGGCGCGGCTGAACACTTCAAATACGCCGATGACAATGGATTAACTCCTCCAGAATTTTTGAATCATATGAAAAAAGCGGGTATTCCAATTCCAGGTATTGGACACCGCATTAAGTCTCTTAAAAACCCAGATTTGCGCGTTGAGGGTCTTAAAAAATTCGCCAAAGAATACTTTCCATCAACGCCTTTGCTTGACTACGCGTTGACGGTTGAGCAATTGACGACTTCCAAAAAAGAGAATTTAATTCTTAACGTTGACGGCACCATTGGTATATTGATGGTTGACATGTGGAGAGCGCTAGGCTACTCTGAAGATGAAATCAACGAATTCATCTCTTCGGGAACTCTTAACTCTTTCTTTATCTTAGGTAGAACAATCGGTTTCATAGGTCACGTTCTTGATGAAAAACGTCTTGCGATGCCAATGTACAGACACCCGATGACTGACATTCTTTACGACGTTCAAGTGGCTGAAAAGATATAACAATCAGTTCGTGGAAGCGCTAGATTTTTAAATAAATATATAGCGCTTCTGTTTAGCTCAAGAATAATTTCTTGAGTCGTTTCCCGCATAAATCAACTTCATCTTTCGCCAATTCATTTTTTTTCGATATACTTTAAATTATATATTTTTTTGATAGGTGTTTTTATGAAAAAAGCGTTTACTTTGCTAGAATTGGTCTTTGTAATTGTCGTTATTGGAATTTTAGCGGCGGCCATAATACCGAGCTCAAGAACGAACCCCCTTCAAGAAGCCGCTATACAATTGCTTTCGCACATCAGATATACTCAGCATTTGGCGATGGTGGATGATAAGTTTGACGCTAGTGACGCCAATTGGAAATTTGGAAGATGGCAGATGGTGTTTGCCTTCGCCGGCACCGCTGTTGATAATAATCCTTCGTATACAATATTTTCAGATAATCCAACTTATGGCGGTGACGCTAGTTTTAGTGAAATGGCGAAAAATCCAGAAAATTCAAATCAAGTAATGACTGGAGGACATACCGGAGCTGCAAATTTAACAATTACAAATAGCGCTTTTATTGGGATGAAAAAATTAAATCTCGGGCATTCCTATGGCGTGACATCAATAACGAGAGCTGGTGGATGTTCAAATTTATATCATCTAACGTTTGATAGTTTGGGGCGTCCCATAAAAGGCACGCATGACTTGGGCGCAGGTACGGATTCACATGCGCTAATTACATCAAATTGCATAATTGTCTTAAAAGACGCCAATGATAACAACGTAACGCTAACCATACGACCTGAGACAGGCTATGCGAGCATATCTTTTTAGTAAATAATTTGCTTGTACAAACCCTAAAAAACAAACAAGATAAACTCCTCCAAACATTAAGCGAGCTCTAAGCATCATCC
>ERZ889078.1183-NODE-1183-length-21312-cov-13.767136_pt1 | contig 21312 bp, 15 predicted proteins | sample MGYA00521266_ERZ889078 | MGnify/ENA primary metagenome ERZ889078 (study PRJEB32303, sample SAMEA104408618) | aquatic metagenome | biome: Brackish water; feature: Pelagic; material: water | place: Baltic Sea | collected 2014-06-16T06:34:00 | depth 76,534 m ...
CATGAAGGCTTCCGCCAGCCTTTCCTCCTGTTCCCGAGAGAAGCCGTATACGGCCCTGGTGGAGTCAACACTATCCAGGGAAATATCCAGATTGAGGTTGATCAGTCCCCCTTTTTCTGGTTTTCTTTTCTGGTGCTGACTTTCCGCTTTCTTGTCCGGAACGCCGTATTTCCGGGCCAGCGCGAAACCCTGCTGAAATCCCTCATAGGCCTTTTCTAGCATCTGTTTTCGTTCATCACCCGGAAGGGTTTCCGCCTCCATGTAGGCACAATAAGCCATGGAACGTCTATTCACGGCCAGGTTCTGTACAAGTCCCAGGCCCTCATTAAGAGCGTAGGCCTTCTCAAATGCCTCGCGAGCCTGCCTCCACATTCTTTCTTCCTGCAGCGCCAGTCCGAGACGATCCAGCATTTCAGCCTTCATCCGGACCAGGTTTTCAGGAAATTTCAGCGTTTCGGCCGCCCTTCCCGACATATAGAGAAGATCATCCGTTGTTTCTGCAGGGTTTTCAGGGATGAAGGGGGGAAGCTCTCGAATGACCTTTTTCTGATCAGAGAGAATAGCTTCCATCTTTTTTTTGTAGACTCCCCATCGCGGGTCGGGTGGAAACCCTGTCATTCCTTCCGTGGCATCAAAAAGCCTCCGGCTGATCTCTGTCTGGGCCAGGGCTATGCTCCTGGCCTTTTCGGCCAGATCGGGATTTTTCAAGGCCGGAGTCAGTATCCTGTCAAAAATGTGGCTGTTGATCTTCCCGGCGATCTCGGAAGCACGCCGGGGATCGATCCGCTTTTCGATCAACGCAAGGGCCTTTTCATAGGCCTGGGCCGGCTGCCTGCGTTCCCGTATTTGAAAAGCGGTTTCCCCGAGGCGGCGGTAAAACAGGATCTCCGTCTCTTCATTGTCGAATGGCGCCCCTGACGCTAACCGTCGGGAGTAGTTTTCAAAGGCATCGGGGAATTGCCCCAGGAGAAAAGAAATGTTGCCCAAGTTCAAAGAAAGGTTTGCTCCATTGACCGGGTCTTTCTCCTGGTCATTGAGGAAGTAGGCTTTCTGATACGATTCCATGGCCGCTTCAAGTCCGCCGGGCATCCCATAAACGGTTTCCATCACTTCTGAAATATATCCGGAGGTCTGATGAAAATAGGCGATCTGGCCGTTTATCCCGATGGCCTTTTGAATGAGTTTTTGCGCTTCTTCCAGAGATTTTTTGTCCCCTTCGTAGGTCAGGCAGAGGCCAAGGCCATAAAGACCTGTCGCGTCGTCAGGGTCTTTTAACAGGCGGGTGCGATATTCCTCGCTGACTTTTCCGATCTGTTTCCTTGCGGCAGCGCACTTGATAAAACCCCGGTGGGCCTGCAGGAGGGAATCGTCTTCCCGAATCAGATCGGCGTAAATCTTCTGTGCCGCGGGAACTTCTCCCAGATGGTAAAGGAAATCGGCTGCCGCAAGCGATTTTCGTACATACCCTTCCAGGGCCAGTTCATAGAGGCGGTCCTGGTAAGGCCTTGACGCCATTTCATTTTCATAAAGATCAAGGGCCTGGCTGAACAGCTCCTCACGATACAGGATCTCTGCCAACGCAAGCCGGGCGGCGGCCGTTTGAGCCGTGTTTTCCGGGAAATTTCCGATCACTTGTCTGTATGTGACTTTGGCACTCGCCCATTCTCCCGCTGCAAAATAAAGATCTCCCATGCGGTTCCAGGCGCCAATGGTCAGTTGGGGCAGTTTTTCCCGGTATTCCTGGGCAATGCCGGAAAGCAGACGGATTCGGGCTTCCTGGCTCTTTGAATCCTGCCGGGACAGGCTCAGGTTCAGGATACCGTTCACCGCACTGTCAGACCACTCCTCCACATCCGGGAACTGTTCAATAACCTTTATGTAAGCGGGTAGAAGGGCCTTTCCCCGGCCGATCCGACTGAAAACCTCCGCTTTCAGATACAGGGCCTCGGCTTGTTCGGGACGCGGTGTGCCATCCGTTTCGATGACGTTGTCCAGCAGCCCCATTGCCTGAACGAGCGACGCGGGGCTATCCACCAGATCGATCAGAATACGGGCCTGCTCTATTTGAATCCTTGCAGAGATGAGGGCCGTATCGTGAGCGGGCCGGGATCTCGCAGGTACGGAAGACGCGTCTCCTGAACGTCCCTTTTCATATCCGATGTCCATAGTTTTGAGATGGGTCAGGGTATCCCGAATGATCTCCTGCCTCTGTCGTTCGGACGGGGCCTTGCTCCACAGAATCCTGGCTCGAAGCCCTTCAGCGCGAATGCGCGCAAGAGTCGGTTCCACGGTTTCAACGGGGGAGGTTCCTGCCGCCAGATCATAGGCCTGTATGGCCCTTTCCTGTTCTCCTGTTTGCTCGTAAAGGCGACCGATCCTGTAAGCGGCTATTGCACGCAGGGCTCCATCCCCTGAATCCGTCTCCAGAACTCTGTAGAAGGCCGAAATGGCCAATTGGACGTCCGGAGGAATACGGGAAGAGAGATTTTCCGCAAGGGCCAGCTGGCTTTTGCCATCCTTGAGCAGAGGAATAACTCCCTCAAGGGGCAGAGACCAGATGTTACTTGTCCCCTTTTGCATCGACAGGAAATAGAGCCTGTCTGCTGTCGGCATGGGGGAAAAGGCGGAATAGGCTCCGGAAGTAACCGGATAAGCAGGAGTATTTTCTCCATCGGCCCTGATCCGAAAAATTATTGGGTTCGGGGTTTGTGCGGCATACCTCCCGGCCTGTTCGTCCGGAGAGAGGCGCGTGAAATAGATGGTTTTCCCGTCTCTGGACCATTTCGGGGAAAGATCGCGCTCCGGCCCTTTCGTTACGGGAACCACCTTTCCAGTGTCCAGAGAAAGCAGAAAGATATCGCCCCCCGGATCATCCCTAAGGGAAACGAAAGTGCACATGGTACCGTCAGGGGACGGGGAGGGAAAGGCCCCATCGCCTTTGGTATCCAGTGTTCGCGGTGGTGTCAGAGGTTTTTTCAGGTCCAGGGCCATTAATTGTCTGCGGTTTTCACCGGGTGTGGATTGATGAAAATAAAGGGTTTTTCCATCGGGGGAAAAAGCCGGGGCGCTGTCCGCCGTCTCACGGCCCGTGAGCCTTCGAGGGCTGAGGTCGGGGCTGTTTCTGTTCATCAGGAAGATGTCGCCCTTTGCATCATGGGAAGCGCCCACAAAAGCGATCAGACTACCGTCCCCTGAGATGGCAGGTTCCCAGAGTTTTCCCTCTCCGTGAGCCAGTTGTTCAGGGGAGCCTCCTCTGGAATGATCAGCAGATCTCAGCCACAATTCCGGAAGACCTTGTTTTTCGGAGACGTACATCAGCCATTTGCCGTCTTCAGATACCGCAGAGTAAAGAACGGGATCTGTGAGGAATGTGATCTGGACAGGCCTGTTGATGGGAAGAGGTTCCGGTTTTGTTCCACCGGACTTCCTTTCCATTTTCCCGTTTGCTGCTGCGGGAAAAAAAAGGAATGAGGCAGCGAAAAAGAGCAGGGCGGCAGAGTATCCCCTGCCCATAGGACGTATTCCCGTTCGCTTGTTTGTCACGGTTTTATGGTCCATGATCCGTCCTCGTTCTGGATTTTGTCTCCCGGCAGGGCGTTTTCGCGATTCAGTTTCCCGAAAACTTTCCGGATTTCAGGGAGGTCCTCTTTTGTGAGGTTTTCGTTGGTGTCTATCACCCGCTGCATGACAACCGCCCTCGCTCCGTTGACGTCTTTTACAACGGCGTCGAATTCTTCTTTCTTGAACCGGGTGGCGGAATCCTTCAGGTCAGCCGGGATTTTGGTTTCGTCCATGGAAAAAGAGGTCAGAAACCCCTGGTTGTCTTCGCCGACCCACCCTAACCTTTTGAACAGCTCTACGTCGTCAGCATGAAAGGCAATCGTCTCTATTGCTTCGACGGTGTTTTGGTATTCCCGGCTGCGGCGGGGAGCCGTCTTGACGGTCCCTGAGGGTTCCACTCCGCGGACCGAAGCCACCAGCAGGACTTCGTCTGAAAGGGAGTTATAGGAACCCAGGACCTGATTTTCAAGGGTCGTCCGTTCGCTCACGACATTTACCTTGACATCGGCCAGGGTGCATCCGGACAGAAATAATACCGAGGTAATAATAAACTTTTGACAGGATCGTTTCATGGCAGGTTCCTTTTTTACTGATTCACCAGTTGAATTTTCCCTTTATCTATCAAAATAGCATTGGCGCTCAAGGCTTTCAAGGCATTTACCACGGGGCCGAGGGAAGAAAACGCCTTTTCCAGCCTTTTTCGAACGGGTAAGGCCGATATATTGAATCGTTCGATGGTGGGGAAGGTTATTCGAGCACCTTTTACCAAGACCTCCCCGGCAAGGGAGAGGTTCCCTGATCGGATTTCCACGGTGACCCAGAGGGGCGTTCCCTGTCTCAAAATGGTCCGCTGTTTCCGGATCATCTCGTTGCTTTCATAGGGGTCCATGGCGTATAGGAGCCGCTCCAGAGTTTTTGAGCCGATATGGGTTAATCGAATGACGCCGCTCAGGTTGTTGATTGCGGCATCGGGATCGGTGGAAACCGGAAAACGAAGGGAAATGTTCCCTGCCAGCTCCGTTTCCCGCGCCAGGGTGTCTGCTCCCTGTGGACCTGTGCCCTCTATTTTTGGAGCCATTTTTGCAGTATTGATACCGGTGAAAGACCCATCCATTTCCACCATAAAGAGTTCGTCACTCCCTCTTCCTTTACGGAACAGGGCGATGTCTCCCACCCATGTTCCGCCCAGGACGTCAAACTGGAAAGAATCAATAACCGGCAGGGAGTCTTCCAAGCGGAGATGGAGTGCGAAGTCGGTCAGATCCAGGGGAACCGGGTCCATCTTCATATGGAGGGAATCAAAAGCCAGGGCAGGGGAACGAGCAAAAGATACACGGAGATCTCCCTTGGGGAAGGGATTTGGGGAAATTTGTGAACGGGCGCCCGGTATGGTTTGTGTGGAAAGCAGAGGATCGAGGACTTTGACGGACAAATAGGGGGATGCGGGTGCGTCGGTATGCTCCGTGTCTTTGCCAGATAGTATCCGGAGCTTCTTTTCCAGATCCACATCAATTTTCAGGCCCTTGATGCGGAGGCGTTCTTTCAGAGCCACGTCCAGATGGGGACTCTTGAGGCGTGCACGTCCCATCATTCCCCCATTCCCGTCAAAGTCGACGCCCACGGCCGCCTCAACGGTTCCAGCTACGTCCAGCCCCTGGATCGATAAGGCCTGGAGGTACGGCGAAAGTCCGGGACCGGGAGTGGCCTTTAGGGAGGCCTCAAGAGACCCTCTGAGTTTTTTCAGAGCCCTTTCCGTTAAGGTGTCGTCCGCGCCGCCCAAAAATCGGTCGAGCCCACTCAGGGTGGCTGTGAGGGACTGGCTTAAACCCAGGGGTTCTATCTCCAGATTCTGGGACAACTTCAGCGCCTCCAGGTTATCCAGTGCCCCCGAAAAGGACAGGACACCCTGTACAGGCTGCCCGATTTTGGTGGATACAGGCAGGGATCTTATCCCCTCAATGACGATGTTTCCTTTAAAAGCCAACTTGTTAAGCCCATTTTCCAAAGAAAACTTTAAAGGTTTGGGAGTGTTGATTTTATCGACATTTAAAGCCCCCTTTTCTCCGAACGGGATATTTAGGCGAATATCGGTTAGCCTGGTTTCGATTCCAGCCGTTTCCACAAAGCCCGCGGACTGCAATTTTTCTTTCAGAGGAACGTCTTTGCTCATGAAGCGCTCCATTTCCATGGGGGTGGGACGTCGGCCGTTGTAGTTCCAGGTCACGTCAATCTTTCCGCCAACCTTGCCTCCTTTTAGATTGGAGGTTCGAAGGGAGGAAGGGAGCAGGGGGAATGCCTTTGTCAGGTCTATCGCCACGGTCCCATCGGCCTGCAGTTTTTTCAGCCCGGAATCAACCACATGGGCTTTCAAGTGGGCCTCCATGATCTTCCCGGCACTCACGGCCACTTTGCCTTCCTTCATGTCAAGTTGGTAAGAATCCCCTTTTGAAAGCTCAAACCCTTGTATCTCCATTTCCATTTTGAAAGGGGTTTCTACAGGACCCGATGGGAGGTCCTTCAAGCTCAGGGAGGGAGAAGAAGTGGATAGTGCGAATGTCGTTGCAGAGAGGGAAGGGGAGGGGGGCAGAGTCAAGTGAATGTTCAAGGACTGGAGGAACCTGGAGACAGCGACCTTCTCAGAAACGCTGAGATTTTCAAAAGAAAGGGCTTGGGCAAGATCGATCTTTCCGGTGATGCCGAAAAAAGCGCTTGGCGAGGGGGAGAGATTTTCCGCAAGGAGGTGAAAACGGGGAATGTGTAAGCCTTTCAGAGAGATGTCTTCTTTTCCTTTGAGATGGAAGGCCTTCATGCTCAGATCGGCAGTCAGTTCCGCCCTGGTTGGAAAGAAGGCCGCCATGGCCACGTCCCCCTTTCCGACTTTCAGGTGGAGCCCTTCTCCGATTGCGGATGCGCCTGGAAGACTGGATTCCACAAAAGGCATCTCCAACTCCAGTCTGTCCCATTTCAAATGATTGGGCCCTGCAGGCATGGTTCCTGTGAGAGTTGCATTCTTGATTTCGAGTTTCGGCGGCCTGCTTTTTTCCCCTCTGCCGTTGTTTAGGCGTATACCGGCAGGAACAAATGCCCTGGCTAATAAAAAGAGTTCCTGCAGGTTGAGGGAGATGGAGTCCGCCAGGATATCTGCCGTGAGCGGAGGTTTTTTGAGCCCGCCGATGGTACCCCGGAAGGAGATATCGCTCTCGTTCTGCACGTGAATAAATCCTTTATGAATATCCAGTATCCCATCATTATGGCTCAATATTCCTGTGTTCAAGACGAGAAAGGTCAGCGGCCCAACGGCCTTTTCTTTTAATGGCCCTCCGGATGCCTTGAGTGCGGTTCCATTCATTTTCAGATCGTAGTTGATTCGCTCTTTGGAACCCGTCCTGTCCAGAGACGCTTCCAGGTCAAGAACCATGCTGCCGGATATTTTGGGCGGCGGAGAAGAGAGAAAAGGCGCCACTCCGTTGCGGAGCGGTTCCAGGTCAAGAGCGAGTTTCGCTTGTATGCCCATCTTGCTTGCCGAACCCGCGACCGAGATTTTCATTCCCGGAAAATCCCCTTTAATGTCTGCTGATAAGCCGCTAATATTTATGGATGAATCATTTCCTATCAGGTCCCGTATATTTGCGGTAAGACGGATGGGTGGCAGGGGCTTTCCGTCCATTTCTTCCCTGGCGGAGAACGACAGATCGATCGGTTTGTGGGCAAGGGAAGGAACATCAAGCAGGAAGGAAGCATTATGAAGCAGAAAAGTCCGATTCTTTTCCAGGTCGTCTATTTGCAGGGAAATGTTATTCAGGTTCACTTGAGCCTGGATATCTCGGAGGGGCGGTGGAGGAATGGTCTGTGCTGGAGAACTTTTCCGTGGGTCGTCCGGCGCCGGTTCTGAGGAGCGGCTTATGCCCGAAAGAAGGCTTTCAAGATTGGTAAGTCCATCCTTCTTTCTTATCAGAGTCACATGCGCGCCATCCAATTCTGCAACAACAACAAGACGCCGCTCCATGAGTTGCCGGAAATTGATTGAGAGGAGGAAGTGTTTGAAGGTAAGGATCGGTTTATCCGAAAAAGCCGGATCATCGCCGATCTCCAGTCCTTCCAGGAGAATCCCCCTGTCCCAGGTCCAGGAAAGATTCTGAATGTTTAGGGAACGGTGGATGACCCGGGTTGCATAGAGTTCCACCTTTTCTTTGGCCCACTTTGTGGAAACAAACTGGGGAAGCAGGAAAACAAGAAGCGCCAGAAGGAATATCGTGGACAGGATCGCGCCAAAAAGCCACAACGTCCATTTAACGATTCTGGAGAATACGGATTTCTTGGGGGCCTTATGGAATGTGGCAGATTCTTCTTTCATGAACGTTCAACGCTTTTTTTTGTAACGCATGAAAAAACCTATTCTTCACATTAATCTACGGTGAACCGGGTATTTTTATATCATGGGGGGCCTGCGATAGCAATTATACTGTTTGAGAAAGTTACTTTTTAGGGCTACAGGTTGGTCTGTCCCAGGCTTAAGGGCCTGGTCCGTTTTTCTGGTGAAGAAGGGGTGGGGTATGTAAACGGGTTTCATCCCAGCCTATGGGTTACTTGGCTGGGACCCGGTTTACTATTTTTATTTCGTAGGACCAAAGGAGCGGATGAAAAGATCCCGGAGGGCCTGGCTGCCGTCTTCGGAGAGATAACGGGTACCGGTACCGGCAAACGTATCGGAGGTAATCACCGGAGTGTTTTCAACCCATTGGCTGTTCTCCCAGGAAAACCACCCCTTTCGATCCTGATCATAGACGTTCAGCGGCCGATTGAATAGTTTTGCCAACTCGACGCCCCAACCGGTTCCCCCTTTGACGGTGTTGTCGGCCTGTATCCAGCCGACCGCAATGACATGGTGGCCGTTATTGACCATATGAAAAAGGGACTGGATGACTTTTCGGATCTTATCCGTCCGGGAGTACGTGCGTTTCATCCGCTTGGATACAATTTCCATGCTGACATCGCCCTTTTGCAGCTCTTCCCGGTTCAGGACTTGGACGCCGCGGGTGCGTTCGGGATTATGCCCTTCAAACGATATATTTACCTCTTTCATGTGCCAGGCCTCGGCAAGTTTACCGAACTCCGCCTCTGCACCCCTGTGGCCGCCGCTGTACAACGTGATTTTCGAAATATCTGTCATCTTTCTATCTCCTGAGTGCTTGTAAGTCATTGTGGGATTAGGCAAAAAAAATACCCTGCCGCGATTCGAAAGGGGTAAAGTCTAAAGTAATTCGGCATTTCTTTATTACAACCCTGGCTGTCATATTATTTTCGGCTCTTCGATCAACAAAATACGTGTTATTGGGGTGACTTCGAACCAGGCGACCGAAAAGACAGTGTACGGGCTTGACGCTTTTCCTTCTCCGTAGTAAAGGATTCTTCCAAAAAAGGATATTTGTGGGAGGGAAAATGAAATTTGAATACGGACTCGATGACAGGGTTCCCTTTTTGAAATCCTTACTTCTGGGATTACAGTGGGCTGCTATTCTCATCTCTGCTATTATTATTCTGGGCAAAGTGGTCGGATCCCTTCAATTCCCCGAGCCGTTGGATCAGATTCTCTACCTGCAGAAAATTCTGTTTGTCTGCGCTTTAACCCTCTTCTGTCAACTTTTCTGGGGACACAGGTTGCCGTTGATCCCGGGCCCGGCGGCGGTCCTTTTCGTGGGGGTTATCGCCAGCCAGGGTTTCCGGATGGAAACCATCTATACCTCCGTGATGATCGGGGGTTTGTTGGTGACCGTTCTCGGGGTCAGCGGCCTTTTGAAACATGTTCGGCGATTTTTCACCTCCAATGTGATCGCCGTGGTCCTGTTGCTGATTGCCTTTACCATCGCCCCCACGATCCAGAAACTGATGATCGACAGCCAGAGCGGGATCAGCCCGCTCTATAATCTGACTTTCGCCATGGGTCTGGTTTTCACCATGCTTCTTTTTTATCGCCTGTTAAAGGGTATCTGGCAGGCTACTCTCGTTATTTGGGCTGTGATTGCAGGCAGCCTCTTCTACCTTTTGCTTTTCCCGGACAGCGTCATTCAGGGGCTGTATGTGGATGCCCCATGGTTTAGCGGCTTTTTCCAGCAGATGAACCTGGCATTCACCATTCAGCCGGGTGTGCTCATCTCTTTTCTCTTTTGTTATATTGCCCTTTCCATCAACGATCTGGGCTCCATTCAGGCGGTCAACGAGATGCTGCAAACCCCGGATATGGACAGACGCATCACAAGGGGAATATCCATAACCGGCTTGGCCAACATAGCCTCGGGGCTTCTCGGGGTCATCGGACCGGTCAACTATACACTAAGTCCCGGGGTGATTGCGGCCACCCGGTGCGCATCGCGTTTCACGCTGGTCCCCACGGCGGCTATCCTGCTTGTATTGGCCTTTCTTCCTGCGGCAACCGGGTTCATCGGGAGCGTGCCTTCCGTGGTAATCGGCGCCATCCTCGCCTACGTCATGGTTACGCAGGTTTCAGCCGGGCTCATGGTTGCTTTCCAGGGGAATACCGGTTTTCGGTTTGAGGATGGTCTGGTGATAGGGGCATCCATATTGCTTGGCACCCTGGTCGCCTTTTTGCCCGGTGGAGTGGTCGGCGGTCTGCCCCCGTTTCTAAGGCCCATACTGGGTAACGGTTTTGTGGTTGGGGTTGCCAGTGCTTTGGTTTTGGAACAGCTATTGGGAGGCCGCGGTGATGAATAAGAAGCCCAGTTTCCTCATAGATTCTTGCCCAATTGAAACTTGACGAAGCCGCAAAAAGGCGCAAAATTCGCAAAATTTCAGCACTGCATTTTAGTAAATTCAATAGGGTGCAGCCGGAAGGATCTCTTTAGCTGATTTCCAACGAATGCATCTAAAAGGTCAAAAAATGAAACCACCTCGACAAATCGCTTTTGGATATTCCACCCGATGCAACATGAAATGTGGGCATTGTGTGGCCGCGGATGGGTCTCCCGGAACCGACAAGATCGATTTTATCCGGGCAAAGGACATCATCGAAGAAATGGCCGCCGCCCATGTGACCGGAATCAGTTTTACGGCTGGAGAACCGCTCCTTTTTGAGCGTGATGTATGCGGCTTGATACGTGTATGCAGGCACAATCGGATCTACACAAGGGTGGTTAGCAACGGGTTTTGGGCGCATTCGTCGGATCATGCGGACAAAATGGTATCCGCATTGATCGAAAGCGGACTCTCCCAGATGAGGCTCAGTACCAGTCGTTGGCACCAGGAAAACGTGGATCGGGAAAACATCGTTCGTGCGGCAGCCGCTTGTGTGAAACAGGGGCTGGATTATTTTGTTTCTTTTATTACGGACTTTTCAGAAACAGATGACGCCCTTGAACAGTTTCTTCAGGCAAATACACTGCGGTATTTTCCGGAGCCGATGATCTATTTCGGGAGGGCGGAAAGTTTTGACCGCAAACAGATCTTTACAGATTATTATCCCAACATCTGTTCCATGAATGCTTATCTTTCTCCCAATCAGGACATGTATGCCTGCTGTGATGCCGGAAACCGGTTTTCAGAAACCGGCTTTTTAACCCTTGGCAGCTTGAGGCAGGAATCTGTGGACGAACTGTTCAAAAAGAAAGAACAGAATCAGCTATATCATCTGATCCGCACCATGGGGCTGACACCCATGGCTTCTTATCTGGGGTACAAGGCCAGTGAAATTGTGCGCTACCGGAAATGTGAGTTGTGTGAAATGCTGTTTAATTCAAAGGAGAACTTGAAAAAGCTGGAAAAGGGCGTAGCGGTTCTGATGTCCAGGCGGAGGGTTTAGAGTAAGTATGATTGAATTTGGGAAAATAAACACCCTTAAGGTGACAAAGGTCATGGAGTCCGGCGTAACCCTGGACGGTGGGACATTAGGGGAGATATTCCTTGCCGGAAAAGAAGCGCCTGCCCATTGCAGGGTAAATGACAGTGTCGAAGTCTTCCTGTACATCGATTCAAAGGCCCGGATGATCGCCACCACGAAAAAGCCCAATGCCGTTGCGGGTCAGTTTGCTTTACTCAAGGCGGTCACCTCCAACTCCTATGGGGCGTTTCTGGAGTGGGGTCTGGAGCAGGACCTGCGGGTCTCCGTGCGGGAGCAGAGTAAGCCCATGAAACAGGGCCAGTCCTATGTGGTGTTTATTTACAATGATAAGAAAAATCAGATAACGGCGTCCTCCAGACTGGATAGGTTCCTGGGGAAACAACCTGTCCATTTTTTAGAGGGGCAGCAGGTGGATCTTGTGGTCGGCGAGATGACGCCCCTGGGCTATACGGCGATTATCAACCATGCCCATGTGGGCGTCCTGTATAAGACTGAACTGTTTCAGATCCTGAAGCAGGGGCAGGAAATAAAGGGCTTTATCAAAAAGATCAGAGAAGATGGCAAGATCGATCTTTCTCTTCAAAAGTCCAGCGCCAAAGCTGCGGAGGATTTGTCCAGGAAAATTCTGAGCGCCCTGAAAGAAAGTGGCGGAAGTATAAAAGTATCGGATAAAAGTTCACCGGAAACGATCTACAGGCTGTTTGGTGTCAGCAAAAAGCGATACAAAAGTGCCATTGGCGCATTGTATAAAAAGAGGATGATCACGATTGAGGAACAGGGCATAAAGTTGATCCCGGAGACGGGAGAAAAGCCCCCGGAAAATTTGAAGCGAAATTCAAATCGACCTATCCGGCGTAAGAAAATTGAGAAATAAAACTGCTGCAATACAGCCCGTCGCAGGGGTCTCCTTCTGCTTAACTGTTTGATGAGGTCTGAATGTATTCTATTCAAATTTCCTGGTAGCCTATTCCAGATTCTGAGAACCCATTCCGCCATCCCTCCGGGGCGTAGGCCCTACGGGCCGGAGGCCGCAATCCGAAATACCATAGTGCCCTCTCAGCGCTTTTTACGGAGCCCCTTAACGCTAAGCCACGCAATGTACACAATCATGAAGATAGTTGAGACCGTGGCGGGTACGGCTGTCTGTTTGTCAAAGATCATAAGGGCTACTCCCCCTGCAAGGCCATAGTTCTTGAGGGTTCCAAGCAGCACCAGGGTGATGGTGATCTTTGGGTCAATCTTCAAGACCTTTCCCGCTAATTCCACGAGATATCCCAACAGAAAAGTGCTTGCCACAGCGATGACTGCAACGGGGAGCAGACTCAGAGGGTCATTAAGAATGAGATCTCTGTTAAGCCCCACAATCGTGTAGGTGACTACAAAAAAACTCCAGTTTGTGAGAGTCCCCTTTATCCCCCCGATCCATCTGTCCGCCCGGGTCCAGAGCAGAATTCTGGAAAGCACCAACGGGATGACGATAAGTTCAATCATGACCACTAAAATTTTTAAGGGATCAATGAAACTCGTCCCGATGAAGAGCAGCGCGATGAGCGGCATCAGGATCAAGCCCCCCAGATAGGCCCCCATCGTACCTATGAGGGCGTAGGAGTGATTCCCCTTAAGGAATTCTGAAAAAGGGATCACCGCGATAGCAGGAGGTACCGCGGCCAGAATCACAAAGCCTTTCCATAACGACGTGTCTTCAATCAGCAATCCGGCGATACCTAAAAGCATTCCTGTGAGAACCAGGTAGCTCATGAGGTTGCCAACCAGGGCTGGAACGAGAAGAGATCTGGGTGATCGGAAGATTTGGCTGGAAACAGCCATGGTGGAAAGGGTCATTACCAACGCTAACACGGGAAGGACGAACGGTCGTGTCCATACGGCTCCGTGCCCCAGAAACACCCCCAGGACCAGAGCCAGAAGCATGATGAAATCCCTGTTTCGCAGTAAGTTTTTCATTGGCGAATCCGTCAGGTTGTACCCTATTCAAATTCCCTGGCAATGGATTATGGGTTCAGCGAATCCATTCCTGCCGGAGTTTTTGAATAAGATACGTCAGGTTTGTAAAACTTTTGTAAAACAAATCCGGAGGCCTTTCATCTCCATTTTTATTGTACTAATATAACGACATCCTTTCATTCTTCAACTGACAAAAATTTACGGACAACCAGGGAGAAAAATGATGATGCAAACACAGCCTGTCCACAGGCTTGGAACCCGCGCAAGAGTTCTGTTGTCAAGCGTTTTTGGACCCTATGCCCAGGACGACGCCTATGGAAGCCGCAAGATCAACCCCATGGAACTTTACCAAAATCAGGTTACTCGAACGCAAGGGGCCTTTTCCCTTCGCATGTTTCATCGGTCTTTTGGATTGATGCTGCTTCAGGCGAATATTGATGCCCCCTGTACCCTCCTGGATTTTCCCTCGGAAAACCGTTTTATCGAAGAACTCCAGAACTCTTCTTATGACATTGTGGGCATCAGTGCCATTATTCCAAATATCGGAAAGGCCAAACGGATGTGTGACCTTGTAAGGGAACACCAGCCCAATGCAACCATCGTCGTGGGCGGACATGTGGTCAACAAGGAGAATATCCATGAAATAATTGATGCGGACCATATTGTTAAAGGAGACGGGGTCCAGTGGTTTAGAAAGTTTTTAGGGCAGGACGAGGCTGCGCCGGTCAGGCATCCGGTGGTTTATTCGGCGAACGGCACCCGGATCATGGGCGTCCCCCTGAGCGAAAAGACCGGAGATACCGCCGCCATCCTGATCCCTTCCGTGGGCTGTCCCGTGGGCTGTAATTTTTGTTCCACTTCCGCCATGTTCGGAGGGAAGGGCAAGTTTCTCAGTTTTTACGAAACAGGCGACGAGCTGTTCGGTGTGATGCAGGGGATTGAAACAAAACTCAAAGTCCGATCCTTTTTTATCCTGGACGAGAATTTTCTCATGCATCGCAAAAGGGCCCTTCGATTGCTCGAACTGATGGAAAAGAACCACAAAAGCTGGTCCTTATATGTCTTCAGTTCCGCCCGGGTGTTAAAAAGCTATACCATCGAACAACTGGTGGGGTTGGGCGTTTCCTGGGTCTGGACCGGGCTGGAAGGCGAGGACAGCCGGTATCAGAAGCTTCGAAAAGTGGACACCCACTCCTTTGTCCGCCATTTGCAATCCCATGGCATCTGTGTCCTGGGGTCGTCCATTATCGGAATGGAAAACCATACCCCGGAAAATATCGATCAAATCATAGATCATGCGGTCAGCCATAATACGGATTTCCACCAATTCATGCTTTACACTCCGATCCCCGGTACACAACTGCATGCGCAGCACAAGGCAGACGGAACCCTGCTTCCTGAATCAGAACTTTCGGTCGCCGATGCCCACGGACAATACCGCTTCAATTACAGGCATCGACATATCCGCAACGGCCTGGAAGGACAATATCTTCTCAATGCCTTTCGCCGGGATTTCGAGGTTAACGGCCCCAGTCTTGCCCGATTGATCGGGACCACGCTCAAAGGCTGGCAGAAATATAAAAATCATCCGGATAAAAGGATTCGAAACCGTTTTGCATTGAAAGCAAAAGCGCTTCGAACCACCTACGCGGGTGCGGTCTGGGCAATGAAAAAATGGTCCCAAGAGAACGAACCGATTGAGGCAAAAATGGATACGCTCCTCAATGAACTTTATGGTGAGTTTGGCTGGAAGACGAGGCTGTTTGCCCCAATGGCGGGAATGTATCTTTACCACAACCTTAAAAAAGAAGAAATTCGACTTCAAAACGGATGGTCCTATGAACCCCGCGCATTCTATGAAAAAAATGCGGCGGCCCTGGCCCTGGAACATCAGCGAAAAGGCGAAAGGCCCGTCAGGTCCACGGTTCCGTGGGTGACCGGAGATCTCTCTCCTGTTTTCGGTCGGATCCGGGCCGACGCGTTGGCGGCAAAGTGACGTCCATTTTCGGATGTGTTTTCAGGCATCCTTCATATGCTGGTTTCCACTTTCCACTATATCTTCCCTTTCAAATATCGCTGCCTCAAGCCCTCCGGGAATTTTTCAATCGCATACCGGAGCATGGTTCGTGGCATGATCTGGTAGTGTGCTCTTAGAAACGATTCCTCCTTGGGGCGATCCCGGTTGCCGATCTCTCGAAGCATCCAGCCAACGGCTTTGTGGATCAGGTCCTCCGGATCTTTGAGCAATAGCCCGGCAATAGACAGTGTGTCGGAAAACTCCCCACGCCTTACGAAGTGAAATGTTGCTATGATGGCTATTCTTCGCTCCCAGAGCAGATTCGATTTTGCCAGAGCATGAAGCTTGTCTCTGCAGCCATTCGTCAAATGAGCGCCAACGATATGGGCGGCCGAGGCATCGACCAGGTCCCAGTTGTTGATAAACCGGGTATTCTGTAAGTATGCACGATAGACCTGCTCCTGAATGGAAGCACCTCCGCTTTTGTAAATACGAATCAGAATAAGGAGTGCCAGGAGTCTTGCCTCATGGATGGGAGATTGCAGCAACTGGATTATCTCAGGGAGGGCAAGGGTTTGGTATTCCATCGCTAACTTTCTTATCTCAGGAACACGCAAACCAATGAATAGGTCCCCCTGGCCATATTCTCCCGGGCGTGTTTTGAAGAATTTTTGCTGCACCTGTGCTCGTTGTGGATCACCAAGCGCCTGCAATCTTTTCTGGATCTCTGAAGCAATCATCCCGGGTAAGTCCCTTGAATATACCTTTCCAGTCTAAAGGAGTTCAGACAGACATCTCCTGCCCGTGGAGGACCCCCAATTTCATTTAATCTGGAAGCACCTGTCAGAAGATCCTTAGAGTAGTTTCCTGACCGAAGCACCATTTGCCCGATATCAAAAAGGCTCATGGGAGTATTGCCGCCACAGTGAAAAATACCCTCTGCACCGGTCAACGCCAAAACCAGAACCTTATCCGCCAGGTCCTCACAGGAGATACAGCTCCTGGTCTCATCATAAAACATGGTGACCGGAAGGCATCGTTTGAACCTGCTTTCGATCCAGTCCACAGCCCCTTTTCCACCGTTGAAAGAGTCCCCCAGCGGGAGCCCCACACGCACAATGCAGCTGTTTGTGCATCGGGATATTTCTGCTTCAGCCGCAAGATAGGTCTTTCCTACGACGCTCACAGGATCCGGCATATCCCCCTCGGTATATCCACCAGGAAGAGGCATTGCACCCGAAAACACCAGATCTGAGCTGATGTAGGTAATGTGACATGTGTTGGAAAAAACCTCTCGGATTGTTTTGGCGCCGCCCACATTCATCAGATACGCCCAATCCGGCCTATCCTCACAAACATCCAGATCACAAACACCCCCGCCATGAATCACATGACTCGGTCTGAATGTGGCCATCTTCATTTCAAGCCAGCCCCGTTCCGTGATACATACCTTATGGACATTTGCCGCACATGGCTCCATGGTTTTGGGCGGAGCAACGGCCAATATTTTTTCAGCCGGAAGAATCTCCATCAACTTACGGTAAATGGGCCATCCATGAATAGAGGTGATACCGGTGATCAGGACTCGAACATCTTGTTCAAGAAATCTCAATAGATCCAATTCAATAGGACTTCCTTTCAACCTGGCTATATCACCCAAGGATTTTGAATTGGAAGATTGCTTGCTTCAAAATCACGCTCATTTCTGGTAATAAGAACCAGATTGTGAGTATAAGCTATAGCGGCAATTAGGCTATCTAAGGTAGACATTGGCTTTCCGTTTTTCTCAGCATTTCCTTGTATCACGCCCCAATTTTCTGCAACTGTTAGACTTATTGGGTAAATCCGATTTTGATAATCTTCAAGCAGAGTATTGAGCCAATTTGTCAACCTATCTTTCCGCTTAGAATCTGGAAGTTTTGTCAGACCTTTTCGTATTTCACCTATGGTAATAACACACAAGTACAGTCTTTCAGTTGGGGTACCATTTAGCCAATCAACTACATCCGTGTTCGGTGAAGGTTTAACGAGCTCGGATATTACACAAGTATCTAATAGGTAGTTCAAAATTCTATGCTCCTTGGAAAATCTTTTTGCCGTTCAAGCTGAAAATCGTCGTCCATTTTTGGACAACTAAGCAGAAATTCTTTAAAAGATGGTTTGTTTGAAATCAGTTCTTCGTACTCTTCAACAGAGACGACAACTACAGCTTTTTGGCCTCTTCGAGTCACGAATTGTGGGCCGATCTTTAAAGCATCATCTACGATTTTGCTAAATTTTGCTTTGGCGTCCTGTAATTTCCATGTTGTTCTCATTTTGCCCCCTTTTTCACAGATCATACTAGTCAGTCTAGTCATATTGTATGTTTTTGTCAACTGCAAAATCGAGTATGGGAGGGTGTTTTCAGAGGTTAAAACGTCCAGGATGATATCCTTTCCCGTTCATTTCCTCTTGCGGTTATATGGTAAAGCGCTCCTTCATATTCGATTCTCAGTGGTCTTGCCAAAATGTTCACATGCCTTGCTCAATTTTGTCCTAATTCAAGGGCTGACCCCGTTCCCTCGCAATAAGGGGTCTTTGAAAAACAAGTGGATGATAGGAAGAAAATGCCTACCGGGAAATCCGTAAATTGCCTACACTGACCGGGCCGTATCAATGAATCTGGCGGATGATGGGAGTTCTGACGCTGTATCAAGAAATAGTGCTCTCGCCTAATAACATTTAAGGTGCTGTTATTATTGCATGTAATAAATACTTGCTTGACTGAAGTGGATTGTGCACGTTTTTTGCATTAAATATTGCCAAATCGCTAAGGAGGATACGCAATGACAATAATCGGCATATCTCAGACAGAAATAGAAGCCAACCTGATCAACCAAAAGATGAATGAGGTCAAACAACAAACGCAATCTAAAACGGACAAGGGAAAAGATGATCCTATTGTAGGAGCAGATTTTGTCAAAATAACAGCCAACGTTTCAGAGATGCCGGCAGTAGTGTTTGAACCCATTGATGAAGAGCAGGCTATTATTCTTGCACAATTGGTAGCCAATGATCTAGGCAAACAATCTTTTGGCATGTCTTCCCGGGCAGCTATTGTTTTGAGGAGTTTCATGTAAAAACCTGTTTTCGCATAGCATATTTGTCACTTTATGAAGTGCCCGGAACCAACTTTAACATGCATGAATAAACCATGTGAAGGAGAATAACAATGATATCAGCAATTCAAAATTCACCATTTTTCGGACAAGGCCAGGGGGTTTCACAGTCTAAGTCTGCGGCTTCTCAACCTAATACCTTTCAAACATTTCTGGATCAACTATCAAAGGATCCAGGCGTGTCAAAGGAAGAAGGGAGCAAGGCGGTTAAAGACTTACTTGCATGGATTGCGAACCCTCCACGCAATGAACAAGTGGCACCCGAGCCAGCGGCAGAAGGGGTGTTTGGACCAAATGAGGTGAGCTAGTCTGGAAGGGATTAACAAATAAGGTGCTAAGGTGGGTGGTATGGGATTAAATCCAGAACCGGCTATCAAAATATCGGACGAAGGTTAATTTCTCCGCATAGGGATTTAATATGCTTATGGCCAATGTTGCCTCACCTGGCTTAAACACTGTGTCCTCCTAACCCATCTGCTCTTTTATGCGCAACAGGTCGTTTTCGTCAGGCGGGAAGGGATAGTTCCGGATATCGGGACCTGGTCTCGAATTGGCGTAGGGCCGATTGCAGGCAACCTGGCCATCGTAGCCCAAGGTAACTATCTGAGTACACTCAAACTGTTTGACATCGTGTCGCACCCAAACTAAAAAATCAGCGGTGAGCGTAGCGAATTCGCTGGATTGCCTGGTCGGCCATTTTATTTTCCAGCATCGATCAGAGATCCATTGATAAATTTGTGAATGATGCTTGATACATAAGTCTGATAGGGCAAGCCTTCCTTAACCGCTTTTCTCTGAAGCTCAATGAGGTCTCTTTCAGAAATTCGTATATTCAACCTCTTGTCCTTTCGCAAGGTATTGCGGGCATACGCAACCAACTCTTTCTTTCTTTTCGCAAGGTTTGTAACGGGGATCCATTCACCTTTCTCGAAGCTATCGAGTATTTCCTTTTCTTCTTTTGCTAATTTAGTCTTCATATTTTTCTCCAAGATATCGCCGTGTCGCCTTCCTGCTTGGGATTATGGTCTTCAGAAATAACTCTTCCTCATTCTCAACATAAGGTACAAGGTAGGCGTAATTGTTAAAAGCTATGACCATGATTCGCTGTTCGGGGTATTCCTGCTGGTTTGGATGCAGATAATCCTCCAATATATCACCCCTTCCAATGTAGAAAACCACATCCTCAAAACAGATGCCCCGTGACGTCTTGAGAGCCATGCTCTTTTCTGTGTTCCAGTTTATGCTTTTCATTTGTTTTATAGATTATCACATTGTGTGCATTTTGGCAACACTTTTATGTTTTCACATTTGACGATCAACGCTCTGCATCACTTGTGAATACAAGTGAATGCGGTGGTTGTATGCCGGACACGGCACGTATTCTGAAGGGTGCGATGAGTACGTATCATCAGACAAAACATTCCGGTTCCAGCCGCCTACCGGTAAACGCGGCCTCCAGTTCATGTTTATGCCGTAAATAATTTTCATCATCAAAATATTTTGCCCCGACAGGACATTTTTTGATGCAGGCGCAGCACTTAATGCAAATACCCGTTATTTTGGAAACATCATCTGAATCAATTGATCCCATGGGACAAACCTCAGCGCAGAGCTTGCAATCGATGCAATCGCTGTTTGTTTTGGGCGTAACTTTAAGGATACTTACGGGATTACCGTTTTGGTCCATCGGCCGGTAATATTCCCTGTAAGGCATATTCCCTTTCACGTCAACAGCAGGAATTTTCCCAGGTGTCTTTATTTTATCATATATCTTAACGGCAAAATCAGCAGCCGCAGCCATATCTTGCTGGTCGGGCCTCTTGCTTGCGAGCGTCGTTGAAAATGAATGCTCGCCGATAAATGCTCCTCCGGCAATAACATTAAAACCGCCCGCCTCCAGAATGTGTTTGAACTCTATTAACGCATCGTCATAATCACGGTTTCCGTAAAGAACTACAGCGACCGCCATTGCGCAGTTTCCGGAAATTTGGTTTAAGAATTTCAGCAGTACATTGGGAACGCGTCCGGCGTAAACCGGAACGCCCGCGATAACGAGGGTATCCTTATCAAAAGAAAAAGTTTTTTTCCTGGCTTCCGGCAATGTAAAGTCAATATTGTTGATCGCAATTTCTCCGCCGTAATTCTCTGCTATTTTCTTTGCAATCCCGGTTACTATTTTCTCGGTTGTGCCTGTTGCGCTGAAATACAGCGTATTGATTTTCTGATTCATCCCGTAAGATCTCCGTTAAAAAATGTTTTTCGCATCAGACGCGGGTCTCCCATTCTCCCGGTTCATATACCGCTCCTGCACGAACCATATTTGCACACGGCATCAGAACCCCACAATGTACATCCCTACTCCACCATGGCGGACCTCCTCCTCTTTACTTCACCATCCGGATAGCCCTTTTGAATCCCTCAGAAAGTGAGGCATTAAGCGCCGGGGACGATAATTTGTGGCCCACTTTCCCCTTTAAGATACGACCGTTTACAAAACTTCTGAAAGCCGTTTTAGTGAATATATACCGTTCAGTTCCTGGATGGGTTTCGGACGTTTCTCGTTGCGGCGGGGGGTATCCGTTTAAATACTGCCTTTATATCATCAGGAGGGTATCATGGGGACGTCTATGTTTTTATGGACGGCCCCTTTCCCCAAATAAGTCAACAAGTCACCTACGCCCCTGTCTCCCCGTCCCCCCTCGGTGGGTCCACAGGAATCAGATGCGGCAGCAAAAAAGACCCTGTGACGGAATGGATTTTCC
>ERZ889078.1185-NODE-1185-length-21303-cov-22.199736_pt1 | contig 21303 bp, 20 predicted proteins | sample MGYA00521266_ERZ889078 | MGnify/ENA primary metagenome ERZ889078 (study PRJEB32303, sample SAMEA104408618) | aquatic metagenome | biome: Brackish water; feature: Pelagic; material: water | place: Baltic Sea | collected 2014-06-16T06:34:00 | depth 76,534 m ...
GCGGTTGGACGACCTTCGTCTGGCCATACGTCGCGCTCAAATCTATAGTGTCTGTAGGCGTCTAAAAATTCATCCGTAAATACGGGCTTCAAGAAATCGCTGTCACGAACAAGCGCTTCTAACGAACCACGAAGAGTGTGTGGCATTTGAGGGATTCCTTTTTCACGAATCTCATCTAAAGAGAGTTCATACAAATCTTCATCCATTGGACCGATTGGAACCTCTTTGTTTTGAATGCCATCAAGACCAGCCATCATCATCGTTGCAAACGCAAGGTATGGACAAGCCGTGCTATCTGGGAATCTCATCTCGATTCTAGTCGCTTTTTCGCCAGCTCCATAAGGAATGCGGCAAGACGCGGAACGATTTTGAGAAGAGTAAGTTAAGACGCTTGGAGCCTCAAACCCTGGAAGCAATCTTTTGTACGAGTTTGTCGTTGGGTTTGTAAACGCGGCGACTGAACGAGCGTGTTTGAAAATCCCTCCAACGTAGTTAAGGCCCATTTCAGAGATGTTCGCGTAGTTTCCTTCTTTGTAAAAAAGGTTCTTGCCGTCTTTCCACAATGATTGGTGAACGTGCATGCCGTTACCGTTGTCGCCAAACATAGGCTTAGGCATAAACGTAGCCGTTTTTCCATTGAGGTGCGCCACCATTTTTACAACGTATTTGTACTTTTGAACGTTGTCCGCCGCGCCGATGATGTCAGAGAAAACGATTCCGATTTCATGTTGCGCTTGCGCCACTTCATGGTGACCTAAAATAACTTCAAGACCAACTTGCTCTAGCACTTGCATCATTTCAGCGCGAATGTCTACCGCGGAGTCCGTTGGAGCCACTGGGAAGTATCCACCCTTAGTTCCTGGTCTATGACCCGTGTTGTAATTGTCTGGGTACGGATTGTTTGAGTTCCATTCACCCTCTTCAGAGTCCACTTTGTAACCAGCTTCGTTGATGTTGTCGACAAAAGTTACAGAGTCGAACATAAAAAATTCATTTTCAGGACCAAAGTACGCGGCGTCGGCTATGCCCAAAGACTCCGCATGTTTAAGAGCCGCTTTGGCGATTGAACGTGGACATCTTTCATACGCTTGTTTTTTGTAGATGTCGTAAACGTCACAGAAAACGACAATGGTCGGATCAGCGGTAAATGGATCTAAAAAAGCGGACTCGGCGTCAGGCTTAAGCAACATGTCCGATTTGTTGATTGGCTGCCATGCGTCTATGGACGAACCGTCAAATGGTAAACCGCCATCAAAGTGAGCGGCGTTTACAGCGCTCATTCTGTAACTTACATGATGCCATGCGCCTTTAATGTCCGTAAATCTGAAATCTACAAACCCAACATCATTCTCTTCACAAAAAGCAAAGAATTCTTCTACGTTGTTAACAAATTTTCCCATCTCTTTTCTCCAATTTTTAATTTACTCTAAACAGATTCTATATGGCTTCGTAATCGGTTTCACCTGTACGAATACGGATAATTTTACTTATGTTTGAAACAAAAATTTTGCCATCGCCCATTTTATCCGTTTTGGCGGACTCTATAATGGTGGACGTAACTTCTTCTACGTCGCTATCGTTGACGATTATTTCCATCTTTATTTTTGGTTTGAAGTCTACGTTGTATTCCGCGCCACGATAAAGTTCGCTATGGCCTTTTTGACGGCCATAGCCACTCGCTTCGGCTATCGTTATGCCGTCTATGCCTATTGCCGCGAGCGCTTCTTTAACGTCTTCTAATTTAAATGGCTTAATGATCGCTTCTATCTTTTTCATAACTATCTCCCAAAATCATCTCATTAAATTATACTCTTGTTAAAAGAGTAATCAATCCATTTATTGCTTATAAAATAATCAACGCCTAATTTTAAAAGGCGTTTGGGCAAGAGTGGCGCACTTCAACAATAAGAGTTTTTTTCGTGCTATAATTACGCCCAATAATTTAAAAGATAGGAATTCTAGTGATTACATTAAAAGAAGCTCTCACGCTAAGTAAAGAAGAATTAAACAATTTTAAAGAAGAATTGAAAACTAAGATTGCGGCTCGTCCGGAGTTAAACGCTTACATAGACGTCAATAGTTTTGGCGATGGCGTTCCAATCGCCATCAAAGACAACATCCAAGTAAAAGATTGGTCCGTCACGTCTGGTTCAAACATACTCCAAGGCTATATCGCTCCATACAACGCGACCGTAATCGTAAAAATGGCGCAAGCTGGACTCAGTCCGTTTGGTAGAACGAACATGGATGAATTCGCGATGGGTTCCACGACCGAATCAAGTTTTTACGGCAAAACGCTAAATCCTCACAATTCCGAGTACGTACCGGGAGGAAGTAGCGGAGGAAGCGCAGCGGCCGTTGGCGCCGGACTGGCGATCGCCGCTCTTGGAAGCGACACTGGCGGAAGCATCCGTCAACCCGCCGCTTTTTGCGGGATAGTCGGGATGAAGCCCACTTATGGTCGCGTTTCTCGTTATGGTTTGGGCGCGTACGCGTCGAGCCTCGACCAAATCGGTCCCATGACTCAAAACGTTGAAGACGCGGCGATTCTTTACGACATCATCAGCGGAAGCGATGAGAAAGACTCCACCAACGCAAAAATGGACGACAAAGTCACGCCAAATCTTAACCCTGATAGAAAACTTACCATCGCAGTGCTTCCAAAGTACGTGGAAAACGCGAGTAGCGACGTAAAAGGCGCTTACGCCAAAGCCATCGAAGCTCTCAAAGCCGCTGGACACGCCATAATCGAAAAAGAGATGATGGACGCGAAGTTTGACATTTCCGCTTACTACATAACCGCAACCGCCGAAGCGACTACGAACTTGGCTCGTTACGACGGCATTCGTTACGGAAATCGCGTCGATGGAAAAAACCTTGAAGAAACTTATATAAACACTCGTAGCAATGGTTTTGGAGATGAAGTGAAACGACGCATCATGTTGGGCAACTTTGTGCTTTCGAGCGGATACTATGAAGCTTATTACGTAAAGGCGCAAAAAACGAGACACATCATCAAAGACGAATACGCGAAAATATTTGAAGAAGCCGATTTGATTTTATCTCCCGTGGCTCCTACCGTCGCGAACAAGTTTGGCGAGTTGGAGAATCCTATGGACATGTACCTAAGCGACATCTACACCATCAGCGTAAATCTTGCCGGTTTGCCCGCCCTTTCGCTTCCCGTAAGTAAAAACGCCGATGGAATGCCAATAGGACTGCAACTCATCGCCAAAGCCTATGATGAACAAACTCTTTTTGACGGTTCTCTCAGTTTAGAAAGACAACTCAACCACTAACCTTATAAGCGCGTAAATCGCGCTTATGACTTTTTGTAAATACTTATCCTTTTTTTCATATTGCCAATTACTTTAGTCAAGATTAAACCATCTTTTATGCAAAAAATTTACCTATTTTTAACCACAAAAAAGCTATAATCCAAAAATTTTAAAGGATGACCATGAGAATTCGTAAACGCGCACTAACATTTGAAGACGTACTTTTAGTACCACAATATTCTGAAGTACTTCCAAGAGAAGTATCACTTGAGACAAAGCTAACTAGAAATATTTCACTCAAAATTCCAATGGTGTCGGCCGCGATGGATACCGTAACCGAGTACCGAGCCGCAATCGCCATGGCGAGACTTGGCGGCATTGGGATTATCCATAAAAACATGGATATTAAAACTCAATGCAAACAGATTACCAAAGTTAAAAAGAGTGAGAGCGGAATTATTATCGACCCTATTTTTGTTCATCCGCACGCTACCTTGGCGGACGCGGAAGTGTTAATGACCGAATATAAAATATCTGGCGTTCCCGTTGTCGACGAGCATAACAAACTTCTTGGCATCCTTACAAATCGCGATATGAGATTTGAAAAAGACATGACGAAACTTGCGAGCGAGACGATGACTCCGATGCCTCTTATCACTGCGAAAAAAGGGATTTCTCTTGACGAAGCCGGTGACATTATGCACCAAAACAAGATTGAGAAACTTCCTATCATAGACGACGATGGATTTTTAAAAGGTCTCGTCACCATTAAAGACATTAGAAAGCGCATCGAATATCCACACTCCAACAAAGACGCTTTTGGAAGACTCGTCGTCGGTGGAGCGATTGGAGTTGGACAAATTGACCGCGCTAGAGCTTTGGTGGACGCGGGATGCGACGTTTTAGTTTTAGACTCCGCTCATGGACACTCTAAAGGCATCATTGACACCATCAAAAAAATCAAAGAAACCATGGTTATTGACATTATCGCTGGAAACATCGCGACAAAAGAAGCGGTACTCGCGCTCATAGAGGCTGGAGCCGACGCGGTCAAAGTTGGAATCGGGCCAGGTTCGATTTGCACCACTAGAATTGTCGCGGGCGTCGGCGTTCCTCAGATTTCAGCCATAGCCGAGTGTGCCGAAGCGGCTCGTCCCTTTGGAATTCCCGTTATCGCCGATGGTGGCATCAAATACTCTGGCGACATAGCCAAAGCTCTTGCCGTTGGCGCTTCAAGCATCATGGCGGGCTCGCTTCTCGCCGGAACGGAAGAGTCTCCGGGAGAAACCATCATGTTTCAAGGTCGTCAATACAAATCGTACCGTGGAATGGGAAGCATAGGCGCTATGCAAAAAGGTTCGACTGATAGATATTTCCAAGAAGGAACCGCGGCTGACAAGCTTGTTCCAGAAGGAATTGAAGGTCGCGTTCCATTTCGCGGTTCCATCGCTGGCATCGTTCATCAAATGATGGGCGGACTTAGCGCTTCGATGGGTTACTGTGGCAGTAAAGACATTGAAACGTTCTGGGATAAAGCGGAATTTGTGGAGATTACAAGCGCTGGGCTTAAAGAGTCTCATGTTCACGACGTTATCATCACGCAAGAAGCTCCGAACTACCATGTTTAATTCGATAAGGCAATAAATGTCTCATTCCGAAGTTAAATACGCAGGTTTTTGGATTCGCTTTGTCGCTTCGTTTTTAGACACTATTTTTCTAGCTCTTCCCATCGCGGTTGTCATCTACTTTTTAAGTGATGGCGACTGGTTTGACTTCTCTCTCTATCAACAAAACGTCCAAATGGCTATGAGCGGAAACTCTCACGCGCTAGACGCTCAACCTAAAACTTCAATGCGATGGGAACTCCTTTTTGAGGTCTCCGTTTTAGTCGTCACTATGCTTTTTTGGAAAAAATACAGAGGCGCCACGCCGGGAAAAAAGTTTGTTCACGTCAAAATAGTCGACGCCAAAAACTTCGAGGACATTGACAACAAACAAGCCATCACGCGTTCGTTGGGATACTTTGTTTCTACGTTTACTCTGCTTATAGGATTTTTCATGGTCGCTTTTCGAAAAGACAAAAGAGGACTGCATGACCTGTTGGCGGGAACTTGCGTTATTTATGACGACTACGCCCAATGAGCTGGCTAGACTTTTTTCAAACAACGCCTACGTTGAGACACACTTTCGGTCGTGGCATCAACGCGACCATCGCAAAAAACGAAGAGGAGCTCTTTTTAGAATCCTCCGAAGCTTTTGAAAAAAAAGACGTTTTAAACGCTTATGAACTTTTTTTTCAATCTCTTTTAAACTTTACGGATGAAAAGCCCAATAACAACATAACGTTTACAAGAGATGAAGATAAGTTAAACTTTACAATCTATCAAGGTTGCGCAAAAATCGATGGTCGCATAACCAAAGAGAGTTTATACGCCGAGGCGATCATAGTTAAAAAGAAAAACGCCAACGTCGCGCTTAAAAGATATATACTTGAGAGAAATTATCAATTGACCTACGCTTATTACTTTACAAACGATGAATACGTCATGTTAAAGCTCTATCTTGACAACATTACCATGAGCCCGCAAAAAATTTTTTTTCCATTAAGAGACATAGCCTTAAACGCCGACTATGACAAAGAACATATAAAAAGCGAATTTTTGAAGATAGAACTTGAAGACGTCTCGCATGTCAAAGCTATCAACGCGAACGAATCTAAAATAAAATACGAGTATCTTCATAAATGGATAAAAGAAGTGGAAGAAAAAGTATTGACGCTTCCATCAAACGACAACGCTTCCATGCAAGCGTTTTTATATCTAAACTTGCTTTTTAAGATTGATTATCTTCTCGTTCCTAGATATATGATTTCCCAAAAGATAAGTAAAAACCTCTCAAAGTACTTTTCCGATGAAAACTCCAACATAGAGTATAAAAACGAGGAACTAATCGAGTATGTTGAAAAACTAAAAAAGATAGATTTTGAGGAGTTTAGCAAAAATTTTTATAGCGCGAACTATACTTTCAATCCGACGGAAAAATCATCTTATGAAGACGTCATAAACTTTATCAACGACTCTCTTACAAAAATAAGATGGTATAAAAACAATAGATATTATCAAATACTACCTACGATTTACAAGTACGTAGCCTTTTACACGCTTTATAATTATGGATTAAACCCTGTTTTAAGAGAGTTGTTTCATCTTTTGGTAGAAGTTCAAAATCCTCGGTTTTTCAAAGATTTGGACTACAAAACTTTATACAACGAAGAAAGTTTAACCTTTGCTAAAAAAACGATCACGTCGAGAATAGACAACGTAATAGAGAATTATCAAGATAGGTTTAAAGCGTTGGTCTCTTTTAGCAATGAACTCAATTTCTCTTCGCTCAACGAGTTTAGCAATAGCTTTTACCTACAGTTGCAAAATCTAAATTTTGAGGAGATATAGACAATATGAACACTCAAACGATTTTAGATAAATACATAGAAAACATCATACAAATAATGTCGCCTTATGGAACGGGAACCGGTTTTATCATAGGCGACATGATAATCACAAACTCTCATGTCGTCAGTGGATTAAAAGAAGTGGTCATCAGCGCAAAAAAAGTCAAACGAACAATCGCCAAAGTCGTTTATGACGACCCTAACTACGATTTGGCGTTTATACATTATGACTTTCAATCCCCAAAGATTCCATTGACGCTGACGAATAAAAACGTTGAAGACGGAGACACCACCATAGCGATTGGCCACCCTTATGGATTAAACTACACCGCGACGGAAGGGATAATCTCTCGAGCTTCGCGACTCTATGAAGATTTGGAATACATCCAAATAGACGCGGCCATAAACCCGGGAAACAGTGGAGGACCTCTCCTCAACGATGATGGCGAAGTAATAGGAATCAATACTTTTATCATCCAAAACGCCAACAACTTGGGCTTTGCTCTCCCCTACTTCTATATCAAAGAGGCGTTGGAAAACTTCAAAAAAGAAAAACATGACAACATCATCAAATGTCCCTCATGCAAGAACTTGATTAAAGAGTATAGAATTCAAAAAGATTACTGCCCCGAGTGTGGCGTCAAACTTGAAGTGGCGAGACTCAGAAGAAAAGGATACAAAGCGACGGGAGCGACTAAACTTTTAGAGAGCATATTGGCGTCGTTGGAGATAAACGTGACTCTCGCGAGACGCAGTCAAGCGTCTTGGAGAATAGACGAAGGAACGGCTCGAATAGATATTAACTACTATGAGAACGGCATTATCATAGGCGACAGCAAACTCTGCGCGATTCCTAGTCAAAACATAGACAAAGCCTATGACTACTTGCTAGAAGAGAACTCAAAGTTCTCCTACTTGCAATTTTCCATCAATGAAAACAGCATCTATTTGTCATACTTAATCGTCGACTCTTCTTTAACCGAAGTGGAGGGCAAAATCGCGATAGAAAGACTGATAAAATACGCCGACAAGTATGACGACGTTTTGATATACGAGTTTGGCGCGACGAAGCAAAAACGCGACGAAGAGGATTGATTGATGCAAAATTTTGAACGAGGTTTACCCATGAGGCTACTATTTACACTCCTTTTATTCTCTTTAACGCTACTCGGCGCAGAGATAGACACAAAACTCTATGACAATGAAAATAGAGAAGATTACTACGTTACGATACAAAAGCAAATTAGCGCCGACGCTCTAAGCAAGGTTCGCGACGAAGACGTTATTAAAGATGAAATAGCCAACTTAGGTAGATTGCGCGACGTCGCGTCGCAAAAAATACAAATCGAATCATACAATTTAGATAAGCTCAAGAAAACTAACGTCTCCATTGACGAGTATTACGACCTCTTGGTCAACGCCGCTTCCGTTCAATCCAAACTAGAACTCAACCGCAAACTAATAAGCGACATTCAAGTCAAACTGCTTGTCTTAAAACAGGCCATTGAGCGTATCACCGAAGATGAAAAACCAAAACTTTTATCTTATCAACTCCAATTCGCTTACTATAAGATTCAGCAAAAAAACGTCGACACTAAAGTTTCACTTCTAAAAACGGCAAAAAAAGAGTTGCTCGCCTCATTGCAAAGCGCGCTTAATTTGGTAGAGTGCCTGACGAACGAAGTTTTTAATGAGAAAATCGCTTCTTTGGACAAAAACATAGCGGATGCGTTAAAAGAGACCATCTTACAGCAGTTGCATCAAGAAAAAGCGATTATTGAAGAAAACGTCGACTTAAATAAAATAAATAAAAAAACCGCTATCGCCAACGCAAAATATCAAGAGCTTGTCGCAAAAAAAATGGCGTTACAGATAAAAGAGCTGCTATGTTTGTTAAAAGAGAACAATAGCAAACAATTTTATAGTTCAATCAGCGACATAAGCGCAACGCTTGGCATTGTCACGGAAACGAAAGAAAAAACCCTCTATATAGAACAAATGAATATTCTTAAAGAGATTTCCAAAGTTGTATTTGGCTCTACAAAATTATTTTTTGGAGCGATGTTGCAAGAGAGTGAGGGAACGATTATTTCCATTAAAGAGTTTTTAATCTCCCCCCTTTTCATTTTTAATGAACGCCCGATTAGCGTTCTTAGCCTATTTAAAGCGATTACCCTCATCACTTTGGGATTTGTTTTTGGAGTCATGTACAAACGCTGGATTAGAAGCGTTTCAACGCGGTGGACCCAACTAAGCATGATGTCGATTCGTTTAGCGTCAAACATTGGTTATTATCTCATTGTTCTCATCTTTTTCATCGTGGGCATTAGCAGTCTTGGAATTGACATGAGCTCAATCTCGCTTATAGCGGGAGCTCTCTCCATAGGTATTGGTTTTGGTCTTCAAACGGTTGTGTCCAATTTGATAGCCGGCATTATCTTAATGTTTGAGAGAACGATTAGAATTGGCGACACGATTGAGATAAATAATCTTTTACAGGGTGTCGTGACGGACATGAGAATCCGCTCAACAACAATAAAAACTTTTGACAATGTCGACGTTGTTGTTCCAAACTCCTCTTTTATTCAAAATAACGTTATTAACTGGACGCTCGACGATAGTATTAGACGACTGCATGTGCCTTTTTCCGTAGCGTACGATACGGAAGTTGACGACGTAAAAAACGCGGTGCTCAACGCTTTGGATGATAGTCATTTAATTTACGTACGAAACAACGATGACAAAAAACCGCATCTTAGAATGACCATGATGAACAGTAGCAGCGTTGATTTTGAATTGATAATCTGGGTTGAATGGGGAGCTAAGATAAAATACGTCTCCATCACTTCTGATTTTTTAATTTTAATCTACAACGCTCTGCGAGCCAATAAGATTACGATACCTTTTCCACAAATGGATATTTACATGAGAGATATGGTCTCAAAATCAATAACGAAGGAAGTATAAAATGAGAAATATAGAAGAGTTAATCGACAAACTCCACTTAGAAGATTTGCAAAATGAGTCGCACCCTTCCATATTTGATGAAAACGAAGAATATTCCATGCTTATCATTCGTTTGCCAGTGATTACGGACGCGCTTCAAGTGCAATCCATAGGTTTTGTTTTAACGGCGCAAAATAGTTATGCGTACAATAAAGATAAAAAAATTTTCGAAGAGTTAACTGGAGCGTTTGAAGGGCCTTACTCAATCATTGACAAATTTACGGATAGAGTCCTAAAATCATTTATCACGTATCAAGACGAAATAGCGGACATGGAAGAGCTACTTTACAAAGACAATTTTAGAAACGATTTTATGAAAAATTGGCTTGCCCTCAAAGTGGATATACTTCGCATTGAACGTATTTTGCTTAGAGCCGAAATCACTCTTAAAAGTTTTATCGACTCCTTTTCAGAAAATCCAGAATTTCCAATCAACAAATATATAGACATCCATGAGCATATTGAACGAACTATGCGTTCAGCGACGTTACAACTCTCAAAACTAGATTATTTGTATAATTTTTACAATGCCAAATCAAATGATAAAATGAATCGCATGATTTACTTTTTAACGATAATATCAGCCATCTTTTTACCACTGAACCTTCTTGTCGGTTTTTTTGGGATGAACACGAGCGGTCTTCCTTTTACTCAAGGTTCGGCGGGAACGTACTACGTCATATCGGTTATGCTTCTCTTGTTTGGAGCCGTCTCGATTGTCACAATGAATTGGCGCAAGAAAGTGGAAAAATAGTTTAAGGATTAAACATGAGTGAATTAAAAAGTATACAAACTTACCTCAACAATGCGAACAGACTTCTTCAAACGCGAAATGCGAGAGAGCATAGTTACAGAGGTGATTTACAGCAACTTCTTAATGATATTCTCAACGACAAAGACGTTATTGTCACAAACGAACCTGCTCGTATCGTTAATGTTGGCACGCCAGACTATAGCATTACAAAAAATAACATTCCCATAGGTCACATCGAAGCCAAAGATATAAATAAACCATTGGATTCCAAAGAGTACAAAGAACAGTTTGATAGATATAAAAACGCGCTACCAAACCTCATCATTACGGATTATTTAGATTTTTGGTTTTATAAGAATGGCATGTTGACCATCAAAATATCCATAGCAAAAATAGAAAATTATAGTTTATTTGCAAACAATATAAAAGATTTTACAGCGTTTAAAGCCCAAACAATCACTTCGCCTTTAAATCTTGCAAAGCTCATGGCGGGTAAAGCGCGACTTCTTGAAGACGTTTTGGAAAAAGCGATACTTAGCGACGATGAAAACAATGACGCGGACGTATACGCTCAAACCATAGCTTATGGAATGTTTGCCGCGCGACTTCATGACAAAACGTTAGAAAACTTTTCAAGACAAGAAGCCGTTTTTCTCATCCCAAAAACAAACCCATTTTTGAGAGGTTTGTTCTCATACATTAGTGGCGCTGATTGTGACGATAGGATTATATGGATTATATGGATTATTGATTCAAAGATAGATTTTCCGAGAGTTCCATACCCAGACCCTAAAATATTTTGGGAGCTTGTGGCGTTTGGAAGTGAGCTGAGAGCATTGCACCTCTTAGAGAGTGATAAACTCAATGATAGAGTTATTGACATAGATGGCGAGAGTGAAATGATTATCACTAACAAACTAAATAAGAAGGACGCTACGATTGAAAATAATGTAGTAACTCTGAAATTAAACGAAGATATTTCAATAATCAACATCCCTCTCGTCGCATGAGACTTACAAAATATGAAGTAAAAGTCATCAAAAATAGTTTTGACGAGATCTTTGAAGGTGGTGAGATATATCTTTTTGGAAGTAGAGTGGATGACGCGAAAAAAGGTGGAGACATTGACCTTTTTTTGGATTTGAAAAATAATTTAAATATGACTCAAGAGCTTGATAAAAAATCAAGATTTAAAATTGAGCTTGAAGATAAACTTGGTGAGCAAAAGATTGACGTTGTCATATCTAAAAACAAAGAGAGACTTATAGAAAAAGAAGCCCTAAAACATGGAATAAGATTATGAACATTTACAAAGAAAAAATAGAAAAGATTTTTCAGGAGTGTGATAAACACATATTGAGAATAGCGAGTAGCTCAAAGAAAATGCGAAGTTACATGCCTTTAAATGAAGATAAATATGTCAATTTAACGGAAGACGAGATAGAACATATTGACCAATTTTTGTTTAGATTTTCCAAACTTCAAGACAGTATGGGTGAAAAACTTTTCAAAACGATTTTACTTTTGCTTGATGAGAGTATCGAAAATAAAGCGTTTATTGATATTTTAAATAGACTAGAAAAATTAGAACTTTTAGAGAGCGTCAACGTTTGGAGAGAGTTGAGAAATTATAGAAATGATTTGGCTCACAATTATGAGGACGACCCAATAGAGACGTCAGAAGTTATAAATAGACTTTATGACAAACGGGAGAGTTTAATTGAAATTTATAGAAGAATAAAAAGTTATTACGAAAAGAAGATTGAAAAATAACAACAAAAAAAGGAAAAAACAGATGTCAAAATTTTTAGAATTTAAGTGTGATTTAGAGAGTTTTATAGATGATTTAAACGAGAGATTAGAGTCAAACGCCCAACAAGTAAAAGAGTTGCTCAAACAAGATAAAAAAACTTACGCCAACTTTGTAAAACCCATGCAGATGATGGATGAGCGTTTGGGACATTTTTTCACTCCGCTTTCTCATCTCAACTCTGTGAACAACTCGGATGAGACGCAAAAAGTATATAGCGATTCGCTTCCAATCATTACGGAGTACTCAACCAAACTCTCACAAAGTTTAGAGATTTACAACGCTTACAAAGAGATATTCGCAAATGAAAAAGAGAGTCTCAACCATGAACAAAACAGAGTTTTAGAACTCAATATAAAGCATTTTGAGTTGAGCGGCGCGCATTTGGACGAAAAAACGAAGGCGAGACTTCAAGAGATAAACGTCAAACTAAGCGAACTCTCAAACAACTTCTCTCAAAACGTTCTTGACGCGACAAACGCTTACGAGTACGTCATCACCGACGAAGCCGACGTGGACGGCATCCCAGCTAGCGACAAAGAGACCGCGAAGTTTAAAGAAGATGGAGAGACGAAATACAAGTTCACTCTTCAAATGCCCTCGTACGTCGCCTACATGACCTATGGTAAAAACGCACAAATCAGAGAAGAGTTGTACCGCGCTTACGTAACGCGCGCGCCGCAAAACGCGGCTATAATTGACGAATTGTTGGCTTTAAAAAACGAGATGAGCAAACTTTTGGGTTTTGACAATTACGCGCAATACTCACTCTCTTCAAAAATGGCTAAAGATGAAAAAAAGGTTGTGGACTTTTTAACGAGACTTATAACAAATTCAAAAGCGCAAGCGCATGAAGAGCTTAAAGAACTCCAAGCGATAGCGCCTAAAACGCTAGAGAGCTTTGACAGCGCTTTTTACTCGGAAATACTCAAAAAAGAGCGTTACGACATAGACGAAGAGGAGTATCGCCCATACTTTGAACAAAGAAGCGTCGTCAATGGCATGTTTAACTTTTTAGACAAGCTCTTTGGCGTTAGTTTTGTCAAAGTCGACGAAAAATTATGGCACGAGAAAGCCTTCTCCTACGACCTTCATGTGGATGGAAAACTAAAAGCCAGACTCTATCTCGATTTAGAAGCGAGAGAGTCTAAAAGCGGTGGCGCTTGGATGCATAACTTTCAAACGCACTGTTTGGACGAAGACGCTCGTGAACAACTCGCTTCCGCGTTTATAGTGTGCAATTTTCCAGCTTCAAGCGAGAGCAACCCTTCTCTGCTTAGACATGACGACGTAGTGACCCTTTTTCATGAAATGGGTCACGCGATCCACCATGCGCTCAGTGGCGTAAATGAAAATGAGGTGAGCGGAGTCAATGGCGTAGAGTGGGACGCGGTTGAGTTTCCATCACAGTTTTTAGAAAACTTCGCTTATGAGCCTCAAGTGCTCAAGCTCTTTGCGACCCATCATGAAAGCGCAGAAACAATCCCAGACGAAATGATAGAAAAACTCGTAAGAAGCAAAAACTTTTTATCCGCCATGGGAATGCTCAGACAGTTGGAATTTTCCATCTTTGATTTTAAACTCCACTCCGAAGTTTACAAAGGCGAAGAAGTGCAAAACCTTTTAAACGAGATACGAGCGGACACGGCGCTTATAAAAGCTCCCGAGTACAACAAGTTTCAAAATGGATTTTCTCACATATTTTCGGGTGGATACGCGGCTGGATATTATAGCTACAAATGGGCGGAAGTTCTAAGCGCCGACGTGTTTTATAGCGTGGTTGACGAAGGAATTTTTGATTCAAAAACGGCCAAAAAATATCGTGAAATCATCTTAAACGGCGGAGGTTCTAAAAGCATGGAAATTCTTTTTCAAGAACTTATGGGTAGAGACGCGGATACTGATAGACTTCTTCGTTTAAACGGCATAAAATAGTGAGAATTTTTTTTCTCCTGTTTTTTTTAAGCACTCTAATGTTTGGAGAGACAACTTTGAAAATAGCGACTTACAACGTAGAAAATTTATTTGACTTGCGCAAAAGCGGACGGGAATACCCAGAGTACGTTCCAAACACAAACGCGAACTGGAATCAAAAAACATACGACGTCAAACTCAAAAACATCGCTAAAGTAATCAAAGAGTTAAACGCCGACGTTATAGCTTTGCAAGAGATAGAGTCTCTTCAAGCGCTCAAGGATTTACGATTTTCTTTAAAACAAGCTGGAGTTTATTATGAGTATTTTAAAATTGCGGACTCGAAAAACACCACAGTTAACGTTGCAATTTTAAGCAAACTACCTTTTGTCTACGCTAAAGAGATAGCCGTGACTTCCTCTTATCAATACAGAAATGTTTTGGAAGCGAAATTTAAAATCAATGGCAAAGATTTGTTTATATTGGTCAATCACTGGAAAGCCAAATCCGGACCTGAAAGCATGCGAATAATTTCAGCAAAAAAGGTAAAAAGCAGAGTGCGAGAACTCGGCTTTGACAAAAATATAATTTTACTCGGCGACTTTAATTCCGACTATGAAGAAAACATCAAGTTTCTCAGAAAAAGAAAACTTAACGATACTGGAGGAAAGACGGGAATCAATGACGTTCTAGGCACGAAATTCCAAAAAAGCAGAGCGTCGCAAACTAAGCCTGACAAAGAAAATTTTTACAACTTATGGTATGACGAGGAGGAGGATCAGAGATACTCGTATATTTTTAGTGGCAAAAAAGAGGCTATGGACAACATGCTTATTTCTCAATCGCTTCTAAATGATAACGACGTAAAGTATAAACATGACTCAATCCAATCATACAAAGCCCAATATCTGTTTAAAGGCAAACAAATATACAGATGGCAAACAACAAGAAAAAAACCTTATAAACATACGGCAAAAGGCTATTCCGATCATTTACCGGTTACAGCGGAGTTTATTGTGAAATAAGACACCACTCTATCGCTCCTTTTGAGTGTTCTTTCAGATACTCGTTAGCTTTAGAAAAAGGCTTTGAGCCAAAAAAACCTCTATACGCCGATAGTGGCGAAGGATGAGCGGATTTTAAAATCAGATGTCTGCTCGTGTCTATCAGAGCCTCTTTCTTTTGTGATGGGGAGCCCCATAAAATAAAAACCATATTTTCATATTGATATGAAAGTTTACGAATGACGCTATCGCTAAATATCTCCCATCCCCTATTTTTATGAGAATTAGGTTTAGACTCTTCAACGCTTAAAACGCTATTGATAAGCAAAACGCCCTGCTCGGCCCATTTTGTCAAGTTGCCAGAAGCTGGAGTCTCACATGACACATCGTCAAGTAGCTCTTTATATATATTTCTTAATGAAGGCGGTATCTTGCATCGCTCACAAACCGAAAATGCCAGGCCATTCGCCTGATTGAGCCCATGATATGGATCTTGACCTATTATGACGACTTTTACGTCTTGCGGAGCTATTAAATTAAAAGCCCTAAAGATATTTTCATACTTAGGAAATATTGTTTTTGTTTTATACTCTTTTTCTACGAATTTCTGCAATTCGAGAAAATAATCTTTTTTAAATTCATCATTAAAAAAAGCCAACCAATCACTGTTTAAAATCATCTTTGTCCATTTTGTTCTTTTATCTAAGAAGTCAATTATATCATGCAAAATCATTAAGAGAAAGTATAAAATATAAAATTTGATAAAATCAAAATTTTTTTTTCAAAAACACTTGCATTCTAAAATAAAATTTGCTATAATTCCGTCAAGTTAAAGAAATGAGTTAAACTTATAACTAAAACTTGAAAAATTTCGCGGAATAGAGCAGTTCGGTAGCTCGTCGGGCTCATAACCCGAAGGTCACAGGTTCAAATCCTGTTTCCGCAACCAATCGTATGATGGGGTGTCGCCAAGCGGTAAGGCAGTAGCTTTTGGTGCTACCATTCAGGGGTTCGAATCCCTTCACCCCATCCAACTTCAACAATAAAATCTCAAAACAAAAAATTAACCATTCAGTAAAAAATCATCAAAAATAAAAAATATTCTTGATTATCGTTTCTTAAATATTAAAAGAGTTTTGTCTTCCTTGTCATAAAGAGAAAAAGTTTGTTTCTCTATAAGCTTCAATCCATCCAACTTTTGAAACGTTTTAATTTTATGAAAATATTGGATTATTGTATCTTGATATTTTGTATATTTTCCATCTTCACTCTTTTCAAAAAGCGTAAACTTCGTATGCAGTTCATCATTTTCAAAAGTTGCGTCAACCGATAAAAATTCATTATCTCGATCACTACTCATGGTTCCCTCGGCTACGTCGCTAAATCCATAACGAGTGTTTATGTCCGCTATGAAAACTCCATCGTCATTCAATCTATCGGCAACCGCGTTTAAAAATTCGAGTAACTCTTTTTCATTTAAAAAGTTAAGCACGTCAAAGACGCTCACAACCGCGTCGTATTTTCCTTGCGCCTTTGCCACGTCGATACACTCAGCGTCAAGACCAATGGACTTGCACTCTTCCACCATAACGGAGCTTAAATCAACGCCTTTACAAATTACGCCATCGCTGGTCATTCTCTTCATAAATCCACCGCGACCACAACCAACGTCTAAAAGAGTCTTTATATCGTAATCGTCAAGCTCGGAGCGATACAAATCATAAAGGGCCTCAGTGGCTTCTTCGATGCCTAAAAGATGTTCGGCTTTCGCGTATAAGTCCAAGTTTGTCATATTAAGCTTTTTGCTCAGCTTGTATTATTGCGTTTATCTTTTCATAAATGTCCAACACTTCGTCTTTTTTAGCGATGTAGCTATTTTTGTTGGCTATCAAGTACGTGGAACTTGTCATGATGTCTTCAACGACTTCTAAACCATTTTGCTTCATGGTCGCGCCAGTTTCAACGACGTCAACGATCATGTCGGCGAGTCCTATCAAAGGGGCGAGTTCTATGGAACCATAAAGTTTAATAATTTCAACGCTTACCGCCCTCTCTTCAAAATAACGTTTAGTAATGTTTACCATTTTGGAGGCGACTTTAATTTCTGGTTTTGTCAAATCAAGTTTTTCGCCATTTCTCATGCCAATGGAAACTTTGCATATGCCGCGTTTTAGATCAAGCAGACGCACTACGTCAAGCCCCTGCTCTTCCAAAGTGTCAAGTCCCACCACTCCAATGTCCGCCGCTTGATGATAAACGTAAGTGGCGACGTCTTGATTTCTTACAAGTAAAAAACGAAATTTAGGAGTCTCTAAAATCAACTTTCTGTCATCAAACTTAAAACTATCACCAAAGATAGTCTCGAATATCTCTAACGTCTCTTTAGCTATTCGACCTTTTGGGAGTGCAACCGTTAACATATGTTAGCCTTTTGTATAATCTTTTTCATTCCGCTAAAAATCAATTTGTCATCGACCTTAGCGTCTTTAAATATTTTCTTAAAATCTTCAGCGTCTCCACCCGTTAAAATTATAGGCAACTTATGAGAAGTAACTTCAAGATAAAGAGTTTTTAAGTAGCCGTAACTAATGGCGTCTTGTGAATTTCTTGGCATTATATCCAAGTCACACTCAAAGTTAAATGAATAAGCCAAAGCTGGAGATATATTTGTGTACGTTTTACTCATGGCTTGCAGGCCTGGATAGATAAATCCACCCTCAAACGCTCCATTTTCAACAACGTCAACCGTTATCGCGCTACCAGCGTCTACAATAACTGCGTTTTTGACGGCTTCAACCGCGCAAACTCTATCGATTCCCATGGTCGGGTAATATTTTCTCATGTCGACAAAAGAGGATACGTCTACCCAATTTGATAAGATTTTTAGTTTTTCTTTCATTACCGCGTTGACGCAAACGTAGTAAATTTCATCTTTGAGGCTTGAGGGTTCAAAAGTTTTTACGTCTTGTTTGTAGCTTTTTTCACCATCTAAAAAATGACAAGAAGTGTTTCCAATGTCGCAGAAAATCATTATTGAATTTTCCATCCCGCTTCTTTAAAAGCGTTTTGCGCTTTGGAGCACAATGGAGCGTCTATAAAGATAAGCTTATATTTAAAATTATGCGCGCAATAAAGCGTAAGTTTCGCGTAAATCTCTTCAAACTTGTGAACGTCTTTCATAAGAATGCGACTTTTTTGACTCACTGCGAAAATAGCCCAAAAATAGCCTGAGACGTCAGTGGCTTTGTATATCTTTATTTTATTTCGCACGCCTAACTCGCGAGGAGTGACCTCTAGCATTTTTTTATATATTTTCCCTTCTTTTCTTAGGGAGTCCACTACCATTTGCATATCTATTTTAGAGCCTTTAATTTTTCGCATTATACATTATTAAAGCATAATTATAATAGTATTGGACTCTCAAAAGAAAGGAACAATTTGAATTATCTCATACACTTTCACCTTTTTGCCGCCATCGCTTGGATAGGCGGTTCTATATTTATGTTTGTCTTGGGAGTAACCCTTACGGACAAGCAAAAGCAGAAAGAAGTTTACCCTCACGTTGGACCAATTTTTGGATATTTTGAACTCGTCTCTTTAGCTATTCTTCTCTCTAGCGGCATTTGGATGATTTTTAACGATGGGCTCATCTATCTTTTATTTAGCGAAGACGCTAGTCAAGTCGTTGAGTTGCTAAGAAATAAACTTTGGTTGGTTTTAACCCTTTTAATGGCGACCGTCATTCACTTCATAATAGCTTTTAAAACAAACGACAAGCAAAGAACGAAACTGCAAAACATCGTCTCCCGCGGTTCATCTCTTTTTATCTTTTTTGTCAATCTTTTTATTTTACACTACGCCATCATGATACGTAGCGTCATCGCCTAAAGAATCAAAATTATAAATCATTCATAAAATTTGGATATATTTTTTTAATTATAAAATATATCTTACAACCTATGCAAAAGCTAAAAAAAGCGTCCATTAGTGAACAAGAGAGAAATATAATGGCTATCACTAAAGAGACGCCCCAAGAATCAAAAAAATGAGTCGCTATAAGTAAAAAAACAAAAAATAGACCAAAAAAACCAGCCAATCTTTTTGCGCCTCCATCTGTAAACTTCTCTTTTATGTGAAACGCGCCTTTTAAAAATTCCGCCAGCATGCTAATGGGCGAAGTTCCTTTGTTTAAAAAAAGTTTTAACGTAAAATCTAGGAATAAGAAAAAAAGTATATATACGCTAGTGGAATATAAATATAGAATTACAAGCGTCGATACAATTAAAGCGCTTATTCTAGAGATATTTTCATCAACTTTTGTAAAATTAAGAGGGCATGCGTTTGACATTAAATATTACCTTTTAACGTATAATTTTATTTTTTTACCGTTTGCTCTATCGCTTTGATTATATCATCCAACTTCTCTTCTTTAGAAAAACATCTTCTCATGGTACAGGCTAAATATTCATAATCATCCGTCTTTTTACTCAAAACGTATGGATACTTTATATTTTTAATCTTCAAAGCGTCTTTAACTAACCTAGCTTTAGCGCTTTTAATCGTGACCATATCCAAACTTTGCATCAAATACGCGCGAGCGGCCGCGGGGGCGTTACTTTGGGAAACGCTAAGTTCATGATTGATATTGGCAAGAGTAGAGACAACTATTCTTTCATACTTGAAAGAATCTTTAAGCGACGCTAATTTAATAATATTTTGCAACATCTTCGATAAAGGAGAAGTATAGTATTTATCTACTAACGTAGCCCTAATGTTCATATTGTCATTTGATAAATACCACTCGCCATTTCTATAGAAATGATTTAAAGAGCGACTCAACAGATACTCCGCAAAACCCAGTTTATTCTCGTCATAATCTATTTCGTATCCAGCCAACAAGGCCCCTATAAAGAAACTATAATCCTCTAAAAGCCCTTTTTGCGTTGGCTTTAGCCCTATAAGAGTTTGATGATGCAGTTCTCCCTTGTCGAACATAACCGCCGTTAAAGATTCTAAATGCTTATCCGCTTTTACTTTGTACTTCTTGTCAATGAACGAAGCGTTGTAGAGAGCTTCTATCATCATTGAATTCCAAGCCGTATTTATCTTTTTATCAATAAATGGATACTCTTTATTCTCTCTTATTTTCGATAAATCGTCTCTAAACTCTTTAAAACCTTTTGGTCTAGATTTTGTATAAAAATTAAGATGAACGTTGCCATGGAAGTTTCCTTCCATTACAAAATCCAACGAATCTTCAATCTCTTCTTTATAAGGATTGTTTTGCATTGCGCCTTTAACTTCATCTACGCTAAATACGAAAAAATCTCCCTCTTTGTGGTTAGAAGAATCCGTATCGCTAGCGCTGTAATACAACGCGTCTTTCAGAAATCTTTTATCCAGCATTGCAATGGTTTCATCAACCACGTCTTTATATAACTCGCCATTCGTCCTATTGTACGCGCGAACGTATATAGGCAAAAGTTCTGCTTGATTGTAAAGCATTTTTTCAAAATGCGCTATTTCCCAAGAAGAATCCGAAGTATAACGATAAAATCCACCCTCTATATGGTCATATAAACCTCTCAAAGCCATGAAGTCTAACATGTCATAAGAGTTTTGTAGCAATAATTTATCGTTATTTAAAAAAGCTAAATCCATCATCAGTGAGAGTTTCGCCGCTTGAGGGAATTTTCTTCCATGCCCAAATCCACTATGCTCTTCGTCGTAACTCTCATAAATAGACTTACTCAGAGTATCGGATGATATGTTTTTGGCTATCCCTTTAACAACGACTGAGGAGTCCTTAATTTGTTTAACGTCTTCTAAAATTGATTTATAATCATTTTTATATCTATTCGCCAAATTTGGAATCAAAGTGTCTAAACCCTCGGAGAACAACTCTTTTGAAGGGGGTAAATACGTTGAGACGTAAAACGGCTCCTTGTTAGAAGTTAAAAATATATTTAAAGGCCAACCACCTTTTCTCTTATTTATTTTTTGATATATCTCTTGAAAATAACTATCGACTTGTGGCAACTCTTCTCTGTCAACTTTTATAGATATAAAATCCTTGTTTAACTTTT
>ERZ889078.1187-NODE-1187-length-21297-cov-15.579842_pt1 | contig 21297 bp, 17 predicted proteins | sample MGYA00521266_ERZ889078 | MGnify/ENA primary metagenome ERZ889078 (study PRJEB32303, sample SAMEA104408618) | aquatic metagenome | biome: Brackish water; feature: Pelagic; material: water | place: Baltic Sea | collected 2014-06-16T06:34:00 | depth 76,534 m ...
TAGCAGTTTTAATAAAGTTTGTAACCGTAACTCCTGGTATTTCAACTGGATATTGGAAAGATAAGAAAACACCTTTGTGTGCTCTCTCTTCAGGGGCAAAATCAGCTAAATCTTCACCATTTAAAATTACAGAACCTTCAGTAACTTCATACTCGTCTTTTCCTGCAATAACTGCTGAAAGTGTACTTTTCCCAGAACCATTAGGTCCCATAATTGCATGAACTTCACCTGCTTTTATCTCGAGATTTATTCCTTTTAAAATCTCTTTATCGTTGATACTTGCGTGTAAATTTTTTACTTGTAACATCGTTATTGTTTTATATAAAATCTAATATTATTTTATCTTCTATTTTTAATTTATCGGCATTCAAATGGATTTCTCCAGTATAATTCATTTCTAAATAATCTGCTGATTTTTGAAATGGAATGTAAAAAGTTTTATCAATACTATCGCTATGTGAATTTGAAATCACAAACATATTTTTACCTTTTAATTTTCTTCCTGTTTCTTTTTTAACTCTAATTAAATCAGAAAAACGATCAAAAAATACTTTCATAATTCCACTCATATTATACCAATATACAGGAGTTGCAAAAATAAGCGTGTCATATTTTTCAATAATTGAAGTTATGAGTGGTAAAAAATCATCATTTAAATTTTTACTTTCATAATCATAATATGAAAAATTATAATTATTTAAATCAATTACATCAATATTATATTTTTCTGAAATAGCCACAATTGATTTTGCTGTATTTCCTTGACTTCTGGAAGAACCGAGAATAATTACTTTTTTACTTTCCATTATTATCCTACACTTCCTTCTAAACTAATTTCTAATAATTTTTGAGCTTCAACAGCAAATTCCATTGGTAATTTGTTTAATACCTCTTTCCCAAAACCATTCACAATTAAAGCAATGGCTTTTTCAGTATTTATACCACGCTGATTGCAATAAAATAGTTGATCTTCACCAATTTTACTTGTGGTTGCTTCATGTTCTATTTGAGCCGTTTTATTTTTACATTCAATGTATGGAAATGTATGCGCTCCACATTGATCTCCCATTAATAATGAATCACATTGTGAAAAGTTCCGTGCATTTTTTGCTCTTGGACTAATTTGTACTAAACCTCTATATGAATTTTGCGATTTCCCAGCTGAAATTCCTTTCGAAATAATAGTGCTTTTGGTATTATTACCTAAGTGAATCATTTTTGTACCGGTATCAGCTTGTTGATAATTATTGGTAACAGCGATAGAATAAAATTCACCAACTGAATTGTCTCCTTTTAAAATGCAACTTGGATATTTCCAAGTAACAGCACTTCCAGTTTCAACTTGTGTCCAAGAAATTTTAGCATTTTTCTCACACAAACCTCGTTTAGTTACAAAATTGTAAACACCACCTTTTCCTTCTTTATCTCCTGGAAACCAGTTTTGTACCGTTGAATATTTTATTTCGGCATCATCTAAAGCAATTAACTCCACAACTGCAGCGTGTAATTGATTTTCATCACGAGCAGGAGCAGTACAACCTTCTAAATAACTTACATAACTACCTTGATCAGCAATAACTAAAGTACGTTCAAATTGACCAGTTCCTCCTTCGTTAATTCTAAAATAAGTTGATAATTCCATAGGGCAAGTAACCCCTTTTGGAATGTAACAAAATGAACCATCAGAAAAAACGGCTGAATTTAATGCTGCATAAAAATTATCGGATGTTGGAACAATAGTTCCTAAATATTTTTTCACCAATTCAGGATGTTCTTGAATGGCTTCAGAAATTGGCATAAAAATAATACCTTTTTCGTTTAATGTCTTTTTAAAAGTGGTTGCTACAGAAACTGAATCAATAACAATATCAACTGCAACATTAGATAACCGTTTTTGTTCACCAATTGAAATACCTAATTTTTCAAATGTTTTTAGTAATTCAGGATCAACTTCGTCTAAACTATCTAGTTTTGGCTTTTGTATTGGTGCTGAATAATAGCTAATATCTTGGAAAGAAGGTTTTTTATAATTAACGTTTGCCCATTCTGGCTCTTTCATTTCTTTCCATACTTTAAAAGCTTCCAAACGCCACTGTGTCATCCATTCAGGTTCATTTTTCTTTTTAGAAATTGCAATCACAACGTCTTCATTTAAACCTACAGGAAATTTATCAGCTTTAATATCTGTATAAAAACCGTATTCGTACTCTTTAGTTTCGAGTTCTTTTTTTAAATCGTCTTCGGTAAATTTACTCATTTTAAAATTTTAAAGTGAAAATGATTCCCCACAACCACAAGTACGTTGTGCGTTTGGATTGTTAAAAACAAAACCAGTTCCGTTTAACCCTCCTGAGTATTCTAGTGTTGTCCCAACAAGATATAAAAAACTTTTTTTATCAACAATAATTTTCACATTGTTGTCTTCAAAAACTTTATCATCTTCTTTTTTTTCTTTGTCGAAAGTTAATTCATAAGATAGCCCTGAACAACCACCGCTTTTTACACCAACTCTAACAAAATCCTCAGTTGGATTAAAGCCATCATCACCCATAAGTTCAAGTACTTTCTTCTTTGCTATTTCTGAAACTTTTATCATATTCCTTAAGTAGATTAATTCTAAATAAGTGCAAATATAGGCACAAATTATGGTTTTTAAAATCTTTTTTGTATGAATATAATTAATAGTGTTATAGTTGTTGCCTATAAACTTTTATCTTTGCAAGATGATAGAAGATAAAAATCAAACACGTACAAGTTTAACAGAGTTAGGAGAATTTGGGTTGATAAAACATTTAACACAAAATTTTAAAATTCAACATAAATCTACCATTAAAGGAGTAGGAGATGATGCTGCTGTGTTGGCAATAACAGATAAACATATTTTAGTGACTACTGATTTGTTAATTGAAGGCGTGCACTTTGATTTAAGTTATATGCCTTTAAAACATCTGGGTTATAAAGCTGTGATGGTCAATTTATCGGATGTATATGCAATGAATGGTAATGCAACTCAAATAACGGTTTCAATTGCTGTTTCAAATCGTTTTCCGTTGGAGGCTGTGGAAGAATTATACGAAGGAATACATTTAGCTTGTAATGGTTATAATATTGATTTAATTGGGGGCGATACAACTTCATCAACTACAGGTTTATTAATTAGTATTACTGCTATTGGTGAAGTTAATAAAGAAGAAGTTGTTTATAGAAACACAGCAAAACCTACAGATTTATTAGTTGTTTCAGGAGATTTAGGTGCGGCTTATTTGGGATTGCAAGTGCTAGAGAGAGAAAAACAAGTTTTTCAGGTGAATCCAGATTCTCAACCTGATTTAACAAATTATAGCTATTTAATTGAGCGACAATTAAAACCTGAAGCAAGAAAAGATATTGTAAAGTTATTGAAAGATTTAGAAGTTAAACCAACGGCTATGATTGATATTTCAGATGGACTTTCTTCTGAAATTCTACATATTTGTACTCAATCTAAAGTTGGATGTAATTTGTACGAAGATAAAATACCATTAGATCCTCAGGTAATTTCTACTTGTGAAGAATTCAATTTGAATAGTACAACTATTGCGTTAAGTGGTGGTGAAGATTATGAATTGTTATTTACTATTTCACAAGAAGATTTTCCAAAAATACAAGCCAATCCACATTTATCAGTTATTGGTCATATTACTGAAGAAAGCGAAGGTGTAAATTTAGTAACTAGAGCAAATCAACTTATAAAATTAACGGCACAAGGCTGGAATGCTTTACAAAAGGACTAAGAGTATAGTTAAAATAATTGAAATTTTCGTCAACCTGAACTTGTTTCAGGTTCTCATAATGAGTGATAAGATTCTGAAATAAATTCAGAATGACGACTTTCATTACTTATAAAATAGCTTGACTTTTTAGTTTGTAAAACGAGCTTTCTTCGGCATAGTAATTGTTGAATTAGAAAAAAAACACTCATGGTTATGAAACGTACTCTGCTAATTATTTTATTAATTCCTACGTTATTATTCTCACAAGGGAAACTTGAAAAAGCAAAAGAAAGCTTATCAGAAAGTAGCACAACAAGAAATGATAGAAGCACAAGAACTTCTAGAAACAATCATCAAAATTCTTCAGACAATAATGGATTTTTCTATGACTTTTTTGTTGAACTTGGCTATTATGCCTTTTATGGTACAGTTGTAGGTCAATCAGAATATAGAAGTTTAACACCACACCCATATTATAAAAATACGTTTGGAGAATATTTAAAAGGGGATTCTATAAACTCAAAAAATAGTATTTTTAAAATAAGTGTAATTCGTCATTTTAATAAAAGGGTTAATGGACTGGAAATAAACGCAAATTATAGAATTTTACCAATTTTTGGACTTGAAGCATCCTATATTCATTTTTCTGAAAGAACTATTATTGGAAGCGATTATTTAGAGATATCTTCACTTATGGCCAATTATTATAGAATACGAGAAAAAAATATTTCACTTTGGTGGGGATTAGGGACTTCATATGTTGGCAACGATATTAAAAAACTGGGTTTTGCATATAATATTGGAACTGAAATTTACCCTTTTAAACCAATTAGCCTACACGTTTCTTGGAAACAAAGTTTTATAAATAATACAAGTATTGATGTTTCTAAAACTCAAATAAAATACCATATAAAAAACACAGCTCTTTTTACAGGATATCATGAGTATCAATTAGGAAGTGAAAAAAATGGTGGTTTTATTTTGGGTGCAGAATATACATTTTAACTTAACATAATTTCACAAACGTAGTTAAGGCGTTCATTAAATCATCTTTATTTTCAACATGACTCATGTGTCCGTCAGGAAATTCAACAACCTTTACTTTCGTGTTTTGTGTTTGGTTAATTAAACTTAAATAATCTAAAGCTGGATCTTGTTTTCCAACAATCATTTGAATGGGAAAATTCGAATTTTTATAAATTGAAGTCTGGTCTTTTCTAATTTTCATTCCTTCTAACGAAGCAATAATTCCTTGTGGTGAAATTTGTAAAGCTTCATCAGTAATTTGTTTAATTTCTGAAGTGAAAACAGTTCTGTTTTCTTCTGAAAAAAGCATTGGAATTGCGATTCTCACAAATGTTTTATGATTTTGTTTTACCGCTATAATAGCTCGATCTCTATTTATTTTTTTTTCTTCAGAATCGGGTAAAGCAGTAGAATTCATTAAACACAATCCTTTTACGTTTTGAGGGAATAATTTTGCAAAAGCAAGTGCAATATAACCACCCATGCTATGTCCAATTATTATATATTTTCGTAATTGAAGGTGATTTAAAATGGCCTTTACCATTTCAGCTTGATCTTCCATGGTATGAATATAACCGTGATTTTCGGTTTTCCCATGCCCTAATAAATCAATACAAATAACTTTGTTTTTTTTTGAAAGTACAGCAGCAATTTCATTCCACATGGTACTATTTTCTAAAAAACCATGCAATAAAACAATGACACTTCCTTTGCCTAAAATTGTAAAATTAAGATGAGTGTTTTTGTAAATAAAATTCATATTTTAAAATAATGTGATTTATTATACTTGCTAATTTTTTAACCCTTTAATTGCTGAAAAAGCTTTGTCAACATTTTCTTCTTCCACCAAAATAGTAAATTCATTTGTTGTAGAAACTACTTCATACAATGAAATTCCTTCCCAAGCCAGACGTTTAAAAAATTGATAATATAAACCTGCAATTTTTGTATTTTCTTTTGGTAAACCAATAGTTATTGCCGACAAATGGTCTTGAGAAGTAATACAAGTTTCATTTTTATAACTTTCCTCAATTTGTTGTTTTAAAGAAGTGGTAATTAAAACATTACTTTCATGAACGCCACGTGTGAACGTATAGAAAATATGTGGATCTTCTTTCAAAACTTCCAACATTTTTAAATGGCTGTGAATTAAACTGCCAGAATTTTTAAAAGTATAATCAGAAAGATTAGAACGAACCGTAATATCTCCTAAATTTTCTAAAACCTTATTTAGTTTAATTTTGTTCGCCATTTCTTTTGGGGGACTATACCTGCGAAGTGCCATCATAATAGCTCCAGCTTTTACAGGTTTGCGTAACATTTTTGAAATAGGATCTCTTAGTTCTTCAGATAAGGCGCTGTAATTTAAAATATTACGAGTTAAAGCATCTTCTAAAAATGGTTGAGAAACTAAGATCTCTTCAACACAGGTTGCAATTGTTTTCATCTGTCTGTTTTTTATTATTTTCTACTTGTCAGATTGTTAAATATTTAACAGTTTGTGCAAAATTAGTGTATAATTTTCAAATAAGAACCAAATAATTAAAATCATTCTATTTTTGCATCCTAAAATATGAATAAAATGAAAGTTTTAAAATTTGGAGGAACGTCAGTTGGTTCAATTGAAAACATAAAAAGTGTTAAAGATATAATTGTAGATGGCCATAAAAAAATTGTAGTGCTTTCAGCAATGTCAGGCACTACCAATGCATTGGTAGAAATTTCTGATTTTATAAAAAATAATAAAAGCAATGAAGCATATACAAATATAGAAGTTCTGCTTAAAAAATATCACTTGGTCTTAGATGAATTAATTCAGGAGCCTAGTTTAAAAAATGATGTTTTAGCGTATATAAATTCGGTTTTTGATTTTTTAAAAGTATGTACTTCAAAAAAGCATTCTGAATTATTGTACAATCAAATAGTTTCTCAAGGAGAGTTGTTATCAACTTACTTTTTTACGAAATATTTGCATCAAGAAGGTGTAAATGCACGGTTATTACCAGCGTTAGATTTTATGAGAATTGATAAAATGAATGAGCCTGATGATTTTTACATTCAGCAAAATTTACAGCGTATAATTAATGAAGCAGTTCCAGCAGAAATTTATATAACACAAGGTTTTATATGTTTAAATGCTTTTGGAAAAGTTGCGAATTTACAGCGTGGAGGAAGTGATTATACAGCTACTATAATTGGAGCGGTGGTAAAAGCTGAAGAAGTTCAAATTTGGACAGATATTGACGGAATGCATAATAACGACCCAAGGTTTGTAGAAAATACACATGCCATTTCAAACTTGTCATTTGATGAAGCTGCAGAACTTGCTTATTTTGGAGCGAAGATTTTACATCCACAAACAGTAATGCCAGCCCGCGAAGCTAATATTCCTGTTCGTTTAAAAAACACCATGGATCCAAGTTCGTATGGTACGTTAATTTCAAAAGATTTTAAAGGTGAAGGAATTAAAGCAATAGCAGCAAAAGATGGTATTACGGCTATTAAAATTAAATCGGCTAGAATGCTGTTGGCACATGGTTTTTTGAAAAAAGTATTTGAAATTTTTGAGAAACATGAAACCTCTATTGATATGATTACTACTTCTGAAGTAGCAGTTTCATTAACAATTGATAATGATAAAAACTTAGCGAAAATTATTGAAGAATTAGAGAAATTTTCTACAGTTGAGGTTGACAATCAGCAAAGTATTATTTGTTTAGTGGGTCATTTAGTAGTAAAACATCAAGAAACACATAGGCTGTTTCAAGTATTACAAGATATTTCTGTAAGAATGATTTCTTATGGCGGAAGTAATAATAACATTTCACTTTTAGTCAATACAAAAGATAAAATTACAGCCCTCAAACGTTTAAATGAATATGTTTTTGAGTATGTGAATGTTTAAATTTCTATGAATAATAATTATTTGGTTAACAAAAAACTCGAAGCATTTGCTTCGAGTTTTTTTATAGAAAGAATATTTTAAAAATTAAGAATTCATTAAATCTTCAATTTCTTCAACTTCAATAGGAATATTTCTCATTAAGTTTATAGGTTCTCCTGTTTTTTGAACAACTACATCATCTTCAATTCTAATTCCCATATTTTCTTCTGGGATATAAATTCCAGGTTCAACAGTAAAAACCATATTTGCTTTCATAGGTAATTTAAGTTGTCCATAATCATGTGTATCTAATCCCATATGATGAGATGTTCCGTGCATAAAGTATTTTTTATACGCAGGCCAATTAGGATCTTCATTTTGAATATCAGCTTTATCAATAAGTCCTAATCCTAATAATTCAGAAGACATCAATTTTCCAACTTCTTTTTGGTATTCCACCCATAAAACTCCTGGAGATAACATTTTTGTAGCTTCATTCTTTACTCTTAAAACAGCGTTGTAAACCGCTTTTTGTCTGTCGGAAAATCGTCCGTTTACAGGAATTGTACGAGTCATGTCACTTGAATAGTTTGCGTATTTTGCACCAACATCAAGTAAAAGCATATCACCATCTTTACATTCTTTATTGTTTTCAATATAATGTAAAACGCAGGCGCTATACCCTGAAGCAATAATTGGAGTATAGGCAAAACCATCAGATCTACTTCTTAAAAATTCGTGCATAAATTCAGCTTCAATCTCAAATTCCATAATGCCAGGTTTTACAAAAGGTAAAATTCTTCTAAAACCTTTATTGGTGATATCACAAGCTGTTTGAATAATAGGAATTTCTTCAGATTCTTTTACACCACGTAATCCTTGTAATATTTGATTGCTTTTTTCCCATTTATGTGCTGGAAAATCTGCTTTACATTTTTTAATGAATCTATCCTCGCGAGATTCTAATTCTTCCGCTTGTCTGTAATGTTCATTAGTATTAAAGTAAATAGTTTCAGCTTCAGTCATTAAGTCATAAAAAACCTTTTTAAATTCAGAAAGCCAATAAATAGTTTTAATTCCGGAAACTTTAATAGCTTCTTCTTTAGAATATTTAGCACCATACCAAATTGCAATATGCTTATTGGTTTCAGTTAAAAACAAAATTTCTCTATGTTTAGCGTCTATAGCATCAGGAAAAAGTAATAAAATACTTTCTTCTTGATCTGCACCACTTAAGTAAAATAGATCTCGTTGTTGTTCAAAAGGAAGTGTGCTATCAGCTCCAGTTGTAAAAACATCATTTGAATTAAATATTGCAATTGATTTTGATTTCATTTGAGCCGTAAACTTGGCTCTGTTTTTAATAAAAAGCTGACTATTAATTGGAAGGTATTTCATTTGTTTATGTTTTTTATATTTTAGAATTTTATGATGAAAAAAGTCAATTCTAGTGTGCTAAATTCATTAATATTAAATTTAGTATTATTTTTAATAACAAAGTTATAAATTTGTTGAAAACGAAACCATAAAAACTCAATATTATTTATGCGAAAATTAATAGTATTTCTACTCTTTGTAGCATTTTCAACGTTAATGTTCTCACAAAACAAACCAGCTTACAAATTATACAATGCAAACGGAGCTAAAGTTTCCTATAAAAGTATGATTAAAAAGATGAAGAAAGCAGAGGTGGTTTTATTTGGAGAACATCATGACAATCCAATTGTACATTGGTTACAATATGAAGCTACAGTAGATTTAAATAAAGTTAGAAAATTGATTTTGGGTGCTGAAATGTTTGAAGCAGATAATCAGACTCAATTAAATGAATATTTAGCTGGTGAAATTGATCAAAAAGCATTTGATACTGTTGCAAGATTATGGAATAATTATTCAACAGATTATAAACCGTTGGTAGATTTTGCAAAAGGAAACAAGTTGAAATTTATTGCTGCAAATATTCCAAGAAAATTTGCAAGTGTTGTTTTTAAAGGTGGTTTTGAAGCTTTAGATACGCTTTCTATTGAAGAAAAATCATGGGTTGCACCATTGCCAATTAAATATGATGCTACTTTACCAGGTTATGTTAAAATGAAAGAAATGATGGGCGGTCACGGAGGTGATAATTTACCAAAAGCACAAGCTGTTAAAGATGCTACAATGGCCTATTTTATTCTTAAAAATATGGAGAAGAACAAGTTGTTTATTCATTATAATGGTTCGTATCATTCTGATGATTTTGAAGGAATTAATTGGTATTTAAAACAAAGGAAACCTAACTTAAATATTGTGACAGTTAGTGTTGTAGAGCAAGAGAATTTAAAAAAGTTTGATAAAGAAAATAAATCTAAAGCCAATTTTATTATTGTAGTTTCTTCAACAATGACAAAAACGTATTAAGGTTTAATTATCTATTTTTTGTTTTAAATACTGTCATAGTTTGTATAATTTTTAGTAATTTCGAAATTACTAATAACTAAAAAAAAATACCATTGCCTAACTTATTTCATGAAAACGAATTCGTTTTTAATGTTCTATTTGAAGCAGTTTCAGAAGGTGTAGTGGTTGTTGATGAAAATCAAACAATTGTTGCAACTAATGTTGCTGCGGAACAAATGTTTGGATATACTAAAGATGAATTAATTACCCAGCATTTAAATATACTAATACCATCAAAGCATCATACAGCACATTCTTCAAATGGTGGGCATTATGATACTTTTTACAAACAATCTTCTGCAAGGCAAATGGGTCAGAATAAAGATTTGTTTGGAGTTCGAAAAAATGGTGATAAATTTCCCGTTGAAGTAGGGTTAAATCCGTTTGAAATTAGCAATAAGAAATATGTAATGTCTATAATTATTGATATTACAAATCGAAAAAATTCAGAAGCTAAAATTTTTGAATTAAATGCTTTATTGGAGGAAAAAATTTCTGTTAGAACCATAGAACTAAATAATACGGTTTCTGATTTAAAACAAGAAATAGAAAAGCGGTTAAAAGCGGAGTCTAAATTAGTAAAAGCGTTGAAAAAAGAAAAAGAACTTAATGAGTTAAAAACCAAGTTTTTATCACTAGTATCTCACGAGTTTAAAACACCATTGAGTGGCGTTTTAAATGCTGCTATTTTAATTGGTAAGTACACGAAATCTGAAATGCAAGATAAAAGAGAAAAACACTTGCTTACCATTAAAAATAAAGTGTATTATTTAAATGGAATTTTAAATGATTTTTTATCTATAGAAAGATTAGAATCTGGTAAAGTAAAGTATAAACTCACCAACTTTAAGTTAAGTAAAGTGGTAAATGAGGTTGTTTATAATGCGAATATGATGCTAAAAAGTGGACAAAGAATCATTTACCCTTTAAATATTGATAATTTTAATATTTATCAAGATGAAAAAATAGTAGAATTGGTATTGTCAAATCTATTGCATAATGCCATTAAGTACTCACCAGAAAATACCATTATTGATTTTAAAATAAAATTAGATTCAAAAGGTTTTATTTTTGAAATAAAAGATGAAGGAATTGGGATTCCATATGAAGATCAAAAACATATTTTTGAACGATATTTTAGGGCTGAAAACGCTTTAACAAATGAAGGAACAGGTATTGGATTAAACATTGTAAAGGGTCATTTAGAAAGTCTAGGAGGTACTATAGAATTTAAAAGTGTTAGAAATGAAGGAACCACTTTCATTATAAAATTACCATTAATTAAAGAAATATGAAAACAATATTAATTATTGAAGACGATATAGTTTTAAGAGAAACAACTGCCGAAATATTGGAACTTGAAAATTATAAAGTAATTACTGCATCTAACGGTAAAAGAGGTGCTGAACAAGCAAAAATATTAGCTCCAGATCTTATAATATGTGATATTATGATGCCGGAAATGGATGGTTATGATTTACTAAAAATTCTTTCTAAAGATGAACAAACGAAGCGAATTCCATTTATTTTTATGTCAGCCAAAACTGAAATAAAAGACGTTAGAAAAGGAATGGATTTAGGAGCTGATGATTATCTTACAAAACCTGTTAGTGAAGAATTGTTATTAAGCGCTATAGAAAGTAGACTTGCAAAATTTGAGTTACTAAAGGAAGATGGAATTATAAAAAAGGTAGAAACAGAACAAGAAGATTCATATAAAGATATAGAGAATATAGAAGATCTTAAAAATTATTTTTGTGATTTTGGTTTGTCAAAAAACTACAAAAAGGGTGAAATTATTTATAAAGAAGGAGAGTATTCTAACCATATATACTTAGTTTACAAAGGGAGTGTTAAAAGTTATAAAATTGATGAATTTGGAAAGGAATTGATTCTTAATATTCATAAAGGAGATGATTTTATAGGCTTATCTGCCATTATTGATAATTCACATTATTATGAGTCTATTTCGGCAATGGAAACTTCTGAAATTTTACAAGTTCCTAAAAATATTTTACAACAAATATTAGAAAACAACCACAAACTATCTTTAGAAATATTTCAGCTTATAAATGAAAATTTAACAGAAGTTAAAGAACAGTTATTACAGATGGCTTACGGATCCATGCGTAGAAAAACAGCTCAAACTATCTTAAAATTCGCTAAAATGATGAGTCATAAACCATCTGACAATATTAATATTTCACGTCGTGATTTGGCGGGTGTTGCAGGTATTGCAACCGAAAGTTTAATTAGAACGTTAACCGATTTTAAAAAGCATGGAATTCTTGAAATTGAAGGGAGAAACATACGAATTCTTGACCTTGAAAAATTAGAAGCCATAAATTAAAATATTGCGAAATTCATAAAAAACAAGATTTAATTTCACGAAAAATCACTGACTTATATCATTTATTCTTAAAACGCCTTTGTTTAATTTTGTATGAATAATGATTGTAATGAAAAATATATTAATCTTAACTGATTTTTCAGAGAACTCTTGGAATTCAATAACGTATGTACTTGCACTTTCTGAAAATAGAAACTGCAATTTTTACTTATTGAATGGAATAAATTCCTATGAAAATGAATTTGAAGATCAATCAAGTAATCAATTATTACTCGTTAAAAATAAAAACGAAAAAGACTCAAAAAAAGAATTTGCTAAATTAAAAGATAAGATTAATAACTTTCCATTAAAAGGAAATCATAAATTTTTTCCAATTATAGCGGAAACTAATATTATTGATGCTGCTAGGGCTCAAATTATTGAAAAAAAGATAAATTTAGTAGTTATAGGAACTAACGGAATGTTGTCTAATGGGAAACAAAATAATATAAGTCCAATAGCTGAAGACATCATCACAAAATTAAAATCGTCTATTTTAGTAGTGCCATTTGAAGCTCGTTTTAATGGCATGAAAGAAATTGCTTTTCCAACTGATTATACAAACTTCAGCGAGGGAAAATTATTACAAAACCTTACTAACGTAATAAGTTACTACCAATGTTCAACACGTTTTGTTTATATGGCAAAAAATAGTGCTGAGTTAGATAAAGAACAACAGTGGAATAAGGAAGCTATACATGACTATTTTCTTGATTTACCGCATAGTTTTCATAATGAAATTAATGAAAATTTTGAATTATCAATAGAGAATTTTATTAAAAAAAGTAATATTGATTTAATAGTAATGTCAGCTAAAAATTTAAATTTGTTTGAGCAAATATTATTTAGGCCTAAAATTAAAAATATTAAATATTATTTTAAAACACCATTCTTGGTGCTCCACCAGTTTAATTATAAAGAATAAACTTCAAACTTTTTTAGAATCTAACTAAATTAAGAAAAATTTATATAGTTATTTATAGCTAAGCTTATTTTATTATAATAAATTTGAGATAATAAAATGAGGTTGTTTAAGAAATTGAATTTTATGTCATATTGAGCTTCCCGAAATATTTTAACTAATTGAGAATTAAAGTTAACTTCGACAGGTTCGGTTTTACAATTCTAATTTTATTCACTTTTTAAACAGCCTCATTTAATTCAACTAAACTCAAACTTTTATAATGAAAAACCAGTTTTTCTTTTTTAGTTTTTTATTTCTTGCTATAGGAATAAATGCGCAAAATTCAATTGTTAAAAATGTGCCTTTTACAAATGTTGGCCCTTCAATTATGAGTGGAAGAGTTGTAGATGTTGACGTAAACCCAAAGAATCCAATTGAATTTTATGCCGCTTATGCGTCTGGAGGATTGTGGTATACAAATAATAATGGAACGTCATTTATTTCAGTTACTGAAAATGCTCCAACTCAAAATATAGGCGACATTGCAGTTGATTGGAATAACGGCACTATTTGGATTGGAACAGGTGAAAGTAATTCTTCTAGATCTTCTTATGCAGGAATCGGAATTCTAAAAAGTATAGACAAAGGTCAAACATGGCAAAATGTTGGCTTGGAAGATTCTCACCATATTGGACGAATTATCATCAATAAAAACAATCCTGAGGAGGTTGTTGTTGGTGTGATAGGACATTTATACACGTCAAACACTGAACGTGGAATTTATAAAACTAAAGATGGCGGTAAAACATGGAACAATGTATTGTTTATTAATGAAAATACTGGCGTAATTGATATTAGTGTGTCACCAACAAATTCAAATGTATTATACTCAGCCTCGTGGGAACGCTATAGGAAAGCATGGAATTTTGATGGAGATGGTGAAAACTCTGCAATTTATAAAAGTGTTGATGCTGGTGAAAGTTGGACTAAAATTACTTCAGAAGAAAACGGATTTCCAACAGGTAGCGGAATTGGGAGAATAGGATTGGCAGCTTTTAATGATACTATTGTGTATGCTTTATTGGACAACCAGTTTATGCGTCCAGAAAAGGAAAAGAAAAAAGAATTAGGATTAACAAAAGATGATTTCAGAAATATGAGTCAAGCTGACTTTTTGAAGTTAGAGGATAAAAATTTGAATTCATTTTTAAAAGAGAATAATTTTGATAAAAAATATACTGCCGAGAGTGTGAAATCTTCTGTTCAGAAAGGTAAAATTAAACCAAGTGATTTAGTTACCTATTTGGAAGACGCAAATTTTATATTGTTAAATTCTGAAGTTATTGGAGCAGAAGTGTATAAATCTGAAGATGGTGGTAAAACTTGGAAGAAAACACATCAAGATTATTTAGATGGTGTTTATAGTTCATATGGTTATTATTTTGGAATTATAGCTGTAAATGAATCAAACGAAAACAAAATTTATATTGGAGGTGTTCCTTTATTAAAATCTGATGATAGCGGTAAAACATTTACTTCAATTGACAAAGAAAATGTGCATTCAGACCATCAAGCTATTTGGGTGGATTCAAAATTAGAAGGTCATATCATAAATGGTAATGATGGTGGGCTTAATATTTCTTATGATGATGGTGAAAATTGGATTAAAAACAATAGTGCTTCGGTAGGGCAGTTTTATTCTGTAAATGTAGATAACCAAAAACCATATCATATTTATGGTGGTTTGCAAGATAATGGTGTTTGGTATGGACCAAGTAATTATAAAGCTTCAAAAAAATGGGAAAGTAATGGAGATTATCCATATAAAATGATTGGTGGTGGAGACGGAATGCAAGTTCAAATAGATAGTAGAGATAATAACATTGTATATTCTGGTTCTCAGTTTGGGTATTATTACCGTATAAATTTAAAAACGGATGAGCGTATGGATATTCATCCAACCCATGAATTAGGAGATTCGCCTTATCGCTATAATTGGCAAACGCCTATTTTGTTGTCATCACACAATCAAGATATTTTATATATGGGTGCTAATAAATTGATACGCTCTATGGATAAAGGTGAAACTTTTGAAGTGATTTCAGATGATTTAACAACAGGCGGCAAAAAAGGAAATGTTCCTTTTGGAACCTTAACTAGCATTTCTGAAAGTTCATTACAATTTGGTCTTATATATGTTGGAAGTGATGACGGTTACGTAAATGTAACTTCAAATGCAGGAGGAAGTTGGAATCGTATTTCAGATAATTTACCACAAGAACTTTGGGTATCTAGAGTAATTGCATCACAACACGAAAAAGAAAGAGTTTATGTTACCCTAAATGGATATAGAACAGACGACTTTAAACCTTATATTTTTGTAAGTGAGAATATGGGAAAAACTTGGAAAAATATCAATAATAATTTACCAAATTTTGCAATTAATGTGGTAATAGAAGATCCTACAGATGAAAATATTTTATTTATTGGAACTGATAATGAAGTGTATGTAACTTTTAATAGAGGAGAAACTTGGGAAGTGTTTTCAAACGGAATACCAAAAGTTGCCGTACACGATTTAGTAATTCAAAAAGAAGCTAAAGATTTGGTAATTGGAACCCACGGTAGATCCATATATAAAACTAATATTGCTGCATTACAACAGTATAATAAAATAAAAAATGAGGAAATTACTATTTTTGAAATTCCCTCTATTCATTTTTCTTCACGTTGGGGAAGTTCTTGGAATAAATGGTTAAAACCAACTATACCAAGTGTAAAAATTTCTTTTTATGCTTTGAATGCCGGTGAATATACTGTTGAAATTTTAGCGGAAGATAAAACCAAACTAAGGAGTTTTAATGTAAATGCTGATAGAGGTTATAATTATTTCGATTATGATGTATCTGTAAGTGAAAAAATTGTAAACACCTATTTTTCTAAAAAGGAGATTTCAATAAAAGAAGCAAAAAATAAAATGTATTATTTACCAAAAGGGGATTATACGATAAAAATTTCTAGAGCTAAAGATAGTTCAGAACAAACATTTAGTATTAAGTAATTTTATAAGTATTGAAATTCGCTATTCTGATTAATTTTAGAATGACGAATTTCAATACTTACCGATAAATTAGTCGTATTTAAGTTCTTCTATTTTCTTAAAAGGTGATAAATCTAATGGCTCAACTAATTTTTGGTAGTTAACCCAATCAGTTTCATAAAACAAATTAATTTTAGAAATTACTGCACTTACTTTTTTATCGGCATTTTTAACTAACGTAATTTCAGTTTCACCAGGATTTTGAAGTAAAGAACTTACATATCTTCTTGCTAAAAACAAATATGAAACGGTACTTGGAAATTCTGTTGCTGTAATACCTTGTCGTTTATCTTCTTTTCCAAGCATTTCATCTAATAAACCATTAATACTTTTTAAAGTTGCATCTTGATTTTTAAGTAAATCTTTTTGGTTTTTAATACCCGTTTTATCTTTGATACGATTTTTATAATCTTCAACAATCTCTATTGATTTTAATAAACGCTGTGTTGCCTCTCCTGCAATTCCTAATTTATTTTCAATTTGTTTCAATAAATCATAGTTGTTTTTTAAAACTTTAAATGGCATTTCTACTCTAGGATCATATTCAACTTTAATGGTTTCACTAACCGTTTCATTTCCAAAATGAATTTTTAAAGTGTAAATTCCAGGTAAAACATGAACACCACTTGGTTCATTAGCATCCTCCTTCACAATTTTTCTTGAAGGACCTCTTTGCCCTTTTTCATCCATTCCCCAATACATTCTATGAACACCATTTTCTTTTGGGGCCTCATTTTTTAGACTTCTAATGAGTTCGTTTTTAGCATTATAAACTTCAAAGAAAATTGAATCAAATTTCACTATTGGTTTTTCAGATTTCACTTCTGTTATAGAGTCTTTATCAATTTTTTTCTTATTTTTTCCTGAAGGGTCTTCTGGTCTTTTAGTACGTAAGCAGGGCCAGCCCAAGAGCCGTTATCTTGCAATCCTCCGTAAATATTGTATGGAAAATCCATATCAACATTAATATGGTAAAATTGTGCAATCGGTAAATTTTCTACAAAACGCCAAGTTTTACCTCGATCTCTGGTAATATTTAAACCTCCATCATTACCATCAATCATAAAATTTGGATTGGTAGGGTGTATCCACCAAGCATGATGATCTGGGTGCACACCAACGGAAGTTCCATATGCTGGCATTAACTGCTTGAACGATTTTCCACCATCTTCGCTAACATTCACATATGTAAATACAGAATAAATTCTATTTTCATTTATGGGATCAACAGCAATATCAGAATAATAAAAAGGTCTGTTTCCAATACCATCTGGACCTCTACCACTCGATTTATCATTTACCATTTCCCATTTAAAACCACCATCTTCTGATTTATATAGCGCATTCTTTTTTGCTTCAACCAAGGCGTAAATAAATTTCGGATTGCTAGGAGCAATTGCTAAACCAATTCTCCCTAAATTCCCTTCAGGTAAACCATCTTTATCAGTTAACTTTTTCCAATTTTCACCACTATCATAAGTAATGTATAATCCAGAACCTTCACCACCTGATTTAAATATCCAAGGTTTGCGAGTATGTTCCCACATGGCTGCAATTAGCTTGTTTGGATTTGTAGGGTCCACCACTAAGTCAGCACATCCAGTTTTATTATTTACAAATAAAGATTTTGTCCAAGTTTTTCCGCCATCGGTGGTTTTAAAAACGCCGCGTTCAGGATGTGCTCCCCAAGGAGAACCAATAGCGCCAACATATACTGTATTTGGATTGTCTTTATCTATAATAATTTTGTGAATATTTCGTGTTTTTTCTAAACCAACAAGTTTCCATGTGTTACCTGCATCTAAACTTTTATACAATCCATAACCACCAGTCAAACTATTTCTAGGATTTCCTTCTCCAGTTCCAGCCCAAATAACATCAGGATTGCTTTGTTGAATTGCAACTGCTCCAATAGACATTGGCCCGTATTTGTCAAAAATGGGTTTCCAATCAACACCACCACTTTCCGATTTCCATAAACCTCCAGAAGCAGTTCCTATATATATAATTTCTGGTTGGTTTGTAACAACATCAATTGCAGTAACTCTACCACTCATTCCTGCTGGTCCAATAGATCTAGGTTTGAGGTTTTTTAATTTTTCTAAATCCAATTGTTGAGAAAATCCTAAAAAAGGAATAAGGAGTATTAATAAGAACGTTTTTTTCATTAGTAATATGATTTTTTTAAAAAAGTTTGTAGCTAATTTATCAAATTAAAAGTAATATCTTTTTATAATCATTCTAAATAGAGTTTAAATAGAAATTTATCTTTATTTCAAAAAATGAAATAGTTATATTTGTTCCTTTAAAAAAATAATAAAAAATGAGCGTTTTATCTTCATCAATTGCAAGGAAAGTAGCTATGGCTTTGTCAGCACTTTTCCTTATCATTTTCTTAATTATTCATTTAGCGGTTAACTTAACTTCATTATTTAGTGAAGACGTTTTTAACGAAATGTCTCACTTTATGGGTACAAATCCTTTAATTCAGTTTGCTATGCAACCTGTATTAATATTTGGTGTTGTATTTCATTTTGTAATGGGATTTGTTTTAGAACTAAGGAATAAAAGAGCAAGAAATGTTAAATATGCTAAATTTAATGGCGCTGCCAGTGCTTCTTGGATGTCAAGAAACATGGTGGTAAGTGGAGCTGTTATATTAGCATTTATTGTTTTACACTTTATCGATTTTTGGATTCCAGAAATTAACACAAAATATATCTTAGGAGATATGTCAGGTGTGTTACCAGGAGAAGAAGGATTTCGTTATTTTGAAGAACTACAACACAAGTTTGCAAACCCTGTTAGAGTAGGAGCTTACGTTGTTGCTTTTGTTTTGTTAGGCTTGCATTTGGCACATGGTTTCCAATCAGCATTTCAATCAATGGGCTTTAACAATAAATACACAAAATGTGTGATAAATTTTGGAACTTTCTATTCAATAGTAATTCCTTTAGGATTTATCATTATTGCATTGTGTCACCATTTTAACCATTAATCTTAAACATATGACGACTTTAAATTCAAAAGTACCAGTAGGTCCAATAAAAGATAAATGGACAACTTATAAAGAAAATGTAGAACTTGTTAACCCAGCAAATAAACGTAATATAGATATTATTGTTATAGGAACTGGTTTAGCAGGTGGCTCTGCAGCGGCTTCGTTAGCAGAATTAGGATATAACGTAAAAGCTTTTGCTTATCAAGATTCTCCACGTAGAGCTCATTCAATTGCAGCACAGGGAGGTATCAATGCATCAAAAAATTATCAAAATGATGGTGATTCTAACTATCGTTTATTTTATGATACTGTAAAAGGGGGAGATTACCGTTCTCGTGAAGCAAATGTTTATCGTTTAGCAGAAGTATCGGGAGCTATTATTGATCAATGTGTTGCACAAGGAGTACCTTTTGCACGTGATTACGGTGGATTACTTGATAACCGTTCATTTGGTGGGGTATTGGTTTCAAGAACTTTTTACGCTAAAGGACAAACAGGACAACAATTATTATTAGGATGTTATTCAGCAATGAACCGTCAAATTGCTCGTGGAAAGATTGAAATGTTCAATCGTCACGAAATGTTAGACGTTGTAAAAATTGATGGAAAAGCAAGAGGTATTATTGCACGTGATTTAATTACTGGTAAAATTGAGCGTCATTCAGCTCACGCCGTAGTTATTGCAACAGGAGGTTATGGAAATGTATATTTCTTATCAACTAACGCAATGGGATCTAATGCAACTGCTGCTTGGAAAGTTCATAAAAAAGGAGCTTTCTTTGCAAATCCTTGTATGACACAAATTCACCCAACGTGTATTCCGCGTTCAGGAGATTACCAATCTAAATTAACGTTAATGTCTGAATCATTACGTAATGACGGTAGAATTTGGGTTCCTGCAAAAATAGAAGATGCAAAAGCAATTCAAGAAGGAAAGTTAAAGCCTACTGCAATTGCTGAAGAAAATAGAGATTACTATTTAGAAAGACGTTACCCTGCTTATGGTAACTTAGTACCACGTGATGTTGCATCTAGAGCAGCAAAAGAACGTTGTGATGCTGGTTACGGTGTAAATGCTACAGGTGAAGCTGTGTATTTAGATTTTGCATCTGCAATACATCGTTATGGAAGTATTCAAGCTAAAGTAAAAGGTTTAACTAATATTTCTGAAGAAGAAATTATAAAATTAGGTGAAGCTGTTATTGAAGAAAAATACGGTAACTTATTTCAAATGTATGAAAAAATTATAGCTGAAAATCCATACAAAACACCAATGATGATTTATCCTGCAACTCACTATACAATGGGTGGCGTTTGGGTAGATTATAACTTAATGACAACCGTTCCTGGTTTATACTGTATTGGTGAAGCAAACTTCTCTGACCACGGTGCAAACAGATTAGGAGCTTCTGCTCTTATGCAAGGGTTAGCAGATGGTTATTTTGTATTACCTTATACTATTGGTGATTATTTAGCTAATGATATTAGAACAGGTAAAATTCCAACGGATTCACCTGAATTTGATGCAGCTGAAAAAGAAATTAAAGATAAATTAGAGTTCTTTATCAACAATGAAGGAACACATTCTGTAGATTATTTCCACAAAAAACTTGGTTTAGTTATGTGGAATAAAGTAGGGATGGCTCGTAATGAAAAACATCTAAAAGAGGCAATTAAAGAAATTCAAGATATTCGCGAAGATTTCTGGAAAAACGTAAAAGTTCCTGGAGATTTAAATGAAATGAATCCTGAATTAGAAAAAGCAGGTAGAGTAGCTGATTTCTTAGAATTAGGAGAATTAT
>ERZ889078.1188-NODE-1188-length-21282-cov-13.347388_pt1 | contig 21282 bp, 20 predicted proteins | sample MGYA00521266_ERZ889078 | MGnify/ENA primary metagenome ERZ889078 (study PRJEB32303, sample SAMEA104408618) | aquatic metagenome | biome: Brackish water; feature: Pelagic; material: water | place: Baltic Sea | collected 2014-06-16T06:34:00 | depth 76,534 m ...
TTTTACCTTGTTATTTGTATTTTTGTGCATTATTAGATTAATATATACATTTTAATTGAATGAAAGTTTTACCATTTAAAATTCCAAAGCCTGAAAACGTGACTTTATATGTACAGCATTATAAAGGAGAGAGTTTTTATGAAAAATTACACCAACATAAAGAAATTCAAATTAGTTTAATTGTTGAAGGCGAAGGCACTTATATTATTGGTGATTGTGTGGGTGAATTTAAAAAAAATGATATTTTTGTAATTGGTGAAGATTTACCTCATATTTTTAAAAGAGATGCTTCTATTGATGCTGAGACTGAAATGGTTTCATTATTTTTTTCTAAAAATTCTTATGGTGAAGGTTTTTTTAATTTACCTGAATTTGAACATACTCAAGATTTTTTTAACGAAGTTGGTTTGGGACTTCAAATAAAGTCGAATAAGAAAAATCTTTATACATTATTATCTAAAATTAAAAATGTTTCGAAATACGATCAATTTATTTCCTTTTTAGAAATAATGAGATTGATTTCTGATGCTGAAAAACAATCATTATCATCGCTTATTAATTTAAAAAAATATGCAGGTAATGAAGGAAAACGCATGAGTGATATTTTTCAATATACCATGAATAATTATCATAATGACATTAGTTTAGCACAGGTTTCTGATATTGCTAATATGACTCCAAATGCTTTTTGTAGGTACTTTAAACAAAGAACAAATAAGACTTTTGTGAATTTTTTAATTGATATTCGGATTGGAAATGCGTGTAAATTATTGACAAAAAATAATGATTTAAATATAACTGAGATCTCATACAAATCTGGTTTTAATAATTTAGCAAACTTTAATAGAAAGTTTAAATCCATAAAAGGAGTTACTCCTTCAGATTATCGTAAGAAGCACTAAATTAGTGAGTATACTTTGAGTATTTAAAAATTTACATTTACAAAAACCCAAGTTCCTTTTGTAGTTTTTTAGTCATTCCTTTTACCACCAAATCATAAGAATGATCTATTAATTCTTTTATAAAATCATTTGACAAACCACCTTCTATAGTAATGGTGTTCCAAAGTTTTTTGTTCATATGAAAACCTTCAATTATAACACTATATTCCTCTCTGAGTTCAATAGCTCTTTCAGGATCACATTTTAAATTAACTTTTGCAGGTTGGTTTTCTAAACCAGATAATGCAAACATTTTATTTGCAACTTTAAACACTAATGTGACATTATCGAATGGGAAGCACTCAGTCACATATTTTTTTGATAAACAATAATCTCTAAATTCTTCAATATTCATCTTTGAAAATTTAAATTATAAATAAATCACTCGCAATACCATCGGCTAAAAACTTACCTTTTTTAGTGGTAACCAATATATTACTTGATAAAGAATTCTGCTGAATTTCTAACAATCCTTTTTCAATAAAAGGTTTTGCGCTATTTTTTAATAATTCTAAATATATTGCTCCAAATTCTTTTTCAACTTTTTCAAATGAAACTCCCCAAATGGTTCGTAAACCCGTCATAATATATTCATTAAACCGATTGTTTATTGTTAATATTTCACTTTCAGATGGTAGTTTATTTTCAAGTAAACTGTTTATATATTTGGTGTTATTTGAAACATTCCAAGATCTTTCTGCACCATTAAATGAATGAGCTGAAGGTCCAATGCCTAAATACTTTTCACCTTGCCAATAAGAAATATTATGTTTTGAAAAATATTCAGGCTTGCCAAAATTTGAAATTTCATAATGTACAAAACCTTGTTTTTCAGTCTGTTCAACTAATATATTAAAATGTTCTAAAGCTAAATTTTCATCAACTGGTGGTACTTTCCCATTTTTTATAAAACTATGCAATACCGTTTTTTCTTCAACGGTTAGCGCATAACTTGAAATATGAGGAATACCAAATTCAAATGCTTGTTTCAAATTTGCTAACCATTTTTCGTTGCTCATATTTGGAACACCATAAATTAAATCAATGGTAATATTATCAAAATATTTTTTTGCTTCAATCAAACATTTTTTAGATTCTTCTGCTGAATGAGCACGATTCATAAACTTTAAATCATCCTCAAAAAAAGATTGAATTCCAATGCTTAATCTGTTTATTGGAGATTGTGCCAGTTCTTTAATTTTTTGAATAGATAAATCATCCGGATTTGCTTCCAACGTAATTTCAGCATTGTTAATAACCCTATAATTTTTATAAATAGTCGTTATTAAAAATTGCAATTCATCAATCGTTAATATAGAAGGTGTGCCACCTCCAAAATAAATAGTTTCAATTTGCGCTGTTCCAAACTCATTTTTTCTTAACAGCAGTTCTTGTTTTATTGCATTTAATAGTTCTTCTTTCCTTTTTAATGAGGTAGAAAAATGAAAATCGCAATAATAACATGCTTTTTTACAAAATGGTATGTGTATATAAATTCCTGCCAATTCTTTAAATTATTATTTGTTAAATGTACATCATTAAAAAAAAACTACAAAAAGTGATTTTTGTTACCTTTTTACTGGAATCTGTATTGTAAATTTGATAAAAAACATAGAACTATGTATACTCATATTGTTTCATTTAAGGTAAAAGAGGGCGAAGGAATTACATTTGTTGAATTACAAAAATTTGAAGAATTAACAGAAGCAAAACCATCTGGATTAGATCATTTCCATATTTTTAAGGATAGAAATGAAGAAAATAGGTATTTTTTAGTTGAATATTGGAATACTAAAGAAGATAAAGATAAAATGGAAGCTTCTAAAGAATATCATCTTTTTAAAGAGCACAGAAAGTTAATTATTGATAAAAAATATGAAACTTATGAGTGTGATGTAATTATTTAATTACTCTTTCACTCTATCTCCATTTTGTTTTACAAAGGCACCCCAACCGGTATAGCTTTTTCCAACAGTTACATTTCCACTATTGTAAAAGTGACAAACTGCAGCAGCTAAACCATCTGTTGAATCTAAATTCTTCGGTAAGGTTTTTATTTTTAACAAACTTTGTAACATTTTAGCAACCTGCTCTTTACTAGCATTTCCATTACCAGTAATTGCCATTTTTATTTTTTTAGGAGAATATTCGGTAATTGGAATTTCACGAGATAAACCTGCTGCCATAGCCACACCTTGAGCCCTACCCAATTTTAACATAGACTGCACATTTTTACCAAAAAAAGGAGCCTCAATTGCAATCTCATCGGGGTGATAGGTTTCAATTAAATGAATTGTGCGTTCAAAAATTATTTTCAGCTTCACATAATGGTCATCATACTTTTTTAATGACAATTCATTTAACTGAATTAATTCCATTTTTTTATTTACAATTTTTATCAATCCAAAACCCATAATGGTTGTTCCTGGATCAATTCCTAATATGATTTTTTCTGAACTCAATTATTCGTTTATTTGTAAAACCAAATGTACAATATCTCTCACAAATATAAACGCTTCCTTTTTTTACTGCTAAAATTAGCATTGGTGTTTGGCGCTTTCTATTTTATTTATAAAAAATTAGCTAGCAATCAGCTTTTATCTTTTACACAGTTACATGATCAACTTTCATTACTATTTTCTAAAAACAACTGGATTCTTATATTTTTATTATTATTTACAGATGTTAACTGGTTGCTAGAAATTTATAAATGGAAATTATTAGCTTCAGTTGAAAAAAAAATTACTTTTTTTGAAGCCTATCAACAAAGTTTAGCTTCGCTTACTGCTTCAATAATTACACCAAATAGAATTGGTGAGTACGGTGCAAAAGCACTCTATTTTAAAAAAAATTCTAGAAAAAAAATAGTGTTATTAAATTTTATTGGAAACATGAGCCAATTAACTGCAACTACTTTTTTTGGACTTATTGGATTGCTGTTTTTAATTACTAATTATTCAATTCAAATTCCTGATTTAAATGTTGAAAAATTACTCTTATTAATAATTGTAATTAGTTTGCTTTATCTTATTAGTATAAAATTTGGATTGATAATCTCAGTTAAAATTTATTTGAATAAAATCTTTACTTTTCTAAAACAAATTCCGTCAGACATCTATCTTAAAACATTGATATTTTCATTATTACGCTATTTTGTTTTTTCTCATCAATTTTATTTTTTATTGAAGATATTTGGTGTTGAAACAGATTATATTACCTTAATTAACCTGATTTTTTGTATATATTTTATTGCTTCCATCATCCCAAGTTTAACTATTTTTGATTGGGCAATAAAAGGTTCTATTGCAGTTTTAATTTTTAGCTTAATTGAATTAAATGAACTTACAATTGTTACAATTACAACTATAATGTGGTTATTAAATTTTGCATTTCCTGCACTATTAGGAAGTATCTTTGTCCTGAATTTTAAATTGATAGACAACGAATGATTTATATTTCAATTTTCATATCAATCATATATTTTATATTAATTATAGCTTTTATCCTTGGTTTTGATAAGATTGAAGGTATTCAAAATAAAAATACTGCACCTAAAAACACCTTTTCAATTGTAATTCCATTTAGAAACGAAGCTCATAATTTACATTCATTATTAAATTCACTCTCATCCATTAAATACCCAGTTAATTTATTTGAAGTATTGCTGATAAATGATGAATCTAACGATAATTTTAAGCAAAATATTGAGGATTTTGTACATCAAAACCCAGATATGAACTTCTCTTTAATTCATTCTATAAAAAGCACAAAATCACCAAAAAAAGACGCTATTACTTTGGCTATAAAACAGTCGAAATTTGAGTGGATTGTTACCACTGATGCTGATTGTAATGTGCCAACTCTTTGGCTACAACTATTTAACCAACACATTGAAGAAAAACAGCCTTTACTTATAAGTGCACCCGTAAAATTTAAAGCACAAAACTCTTTTCTTTATCACTTTCAAAATTTGAATTTTACCAGTTTAATTGGAAGTACAATTGGCGGTTTTGGATTAAAAAAACCATTTATGTGTAATGGAGCCAATTTGTGTTATAAAAAAGAAACTTTTTTTGAAGTTAATGGATTTGAAGAAAATTCAATGATAGCCAGTGGCGATGATGTTTTTTTATTGGAAAAAATAAATTCAGCATTCCCAAATAAAACTTGTTATTTAAAATCTAAAGAAGCTATTGTGCTAACAAACTCAGAAAATAATTTGAATTCTTTTTTTAATCAACAAATTAGATGGGCATCTAAATCTACTGCTTATAAAAGTAAATTTTCAAAATTTATAGGGCTTACAGTTTTCACAATGAATTTTGTATTAATTATAGAATTAATTGCAGCAATTTTAAATCCATTGTTATGGAAATACCTATTTGTTGTTTTTATCCTAAAATTAGTTTCTGATTTTATTTTAATTTCAAAAACTGCTACTTTTTTGAATAATCAACACTCGCTAAAACACTATATAGTTACAAGTTTATTATATCCTTTTTTTATAGTTTTTACAGCATTTTTTTCACTGTTGAAAAACTACGAGTGGAAAGGTAGAAATTTCAGAAAATAAATTATTCTTTTACTCCAAAAAAACTAGTTATCAAACCTTCAGCATTCATCCATAAATATAAAATAACGGCTAAAAAAAGAACCAAAATTAGACCTCTTTTATAATTTGGTTTTTTACGCTTTTTAAATCGTTGTTGTTCCATAATATAACTTTTAATAAATTTATTTTTTTCCTCTTAACATTTCACGTTTTCCAGGTGGGCCAGGCAGTCTTTCAACAATAAACCCTACCGACTGCATTGCTCTTCTTACACTTCCTTTGGCACTGTAAGTTACTAAAATTCCTTCATTTTTCAACGCTGCATACATTAATTTAAAAACAGCTTCAGTCCATAATTCAGGTTGAACTTGTGCTCCAAAAGCATCAAAATAAATTAAATTAAAAGTATTTTCATCATTAATCTCACTAAAAAACTGCTTGCGTTTTGTTAAAGAAAAACTATCTGAAATCTTATTTCTTATTTCCCATTCTTGCTGATGCATTTCTGCGAAAACACCACTAAATCCTATAGCTTCTAACTCTGAAACATAATTTAATTTTTTAATTTCTTCTGAAACAACAGGATATGCTTCAATTCCAACATAATCAACCGTTAAATTTAATTTCTGAGCTTCTAAAAATGTGATAAAACTATTTAATCCAGTGCCAAAACCAATTTCTAAAATTGAAATTTCTTTATCAGAAAAAAGTGACAAACCACTGTTAATAAACACATGTTTTGCTTCTTGTATGGCTCCGTGAACCGAATGATAATGTTCTTCCCATTCGGGTAAATAAATGGTTGAAGAGCCATCTTCAGTAATAATTATTTTTCTTTCCAAGTTTAGAATTTAAATTTCTTACCTAAAAACAAGTATAAAACAGTGATTTTCAGTAAAATTAAACTTATTTTTTGATACTGATTTTTACAAAAAAACAAAATAAATAGCCTAATTTCTGTTAATTCTGCAATTTTATTTTATCACAATTATCTTTATCAATATTTTTAATCAAATATATTAAAAATAAGGCATGAGCCTTCAAAAAATTAAAATTAAAAACTAAAAAAAAATACCTAATTTTACTCAAATTAAATTTAGATTAACTATGGCTTTACATATAGAAAAAATTGAAAAATCAAAAATTTCAAATGTTGATTTTAGCAACTTAAAATTTGGTCAAATTTTTACTGACCATATGTTTGAATGTGATTTTGAAAATGGCGAATGGGGAACTCCAAGAATTAGACCATATCAACCACTTTTATTTGATCCTTCTGCAAAAGTATTTCACTACGGACAAGCGGTTTTTGAAGGAATGAAAGCCTATAAAGATGATAATGATGATATATGGTTATTTAGACCTGACGAAAACCAGAAACGAATAAACATATCTGCTGAAAGATTAGATATGCCTGCATTTCCGAAAGATTATTTCTTTGAAGGTTTAACTACTTTATTAAAAATGGATAAAGAGTGGGTGAAAAAGGGAGCTGATAGCGCCCTATATATTAGACCTTTTATTATTGCTACAGAAAATTGTGTTTCAGCATCTTCATCAAATAAGTATAAATTTATGATTATTTGCTCACCTGTTCAGTCCTATTATTCAGGAGAAGTAAGAGTAGTTTTTGCAGATAAATACAGTAGATCGGCAGATGGTGGAGTTGGATTTGCAAAAGCAGCCGGTAACTATGCAGGTTCTTTTTATCCAACTAAATTAGCAAATCAAGAAGGCTTTCAACAAGTTGTTTGGACTGATGCTAATAAACACGAATTCTTAGAAGAAGCTGGTGTTATGAATGTATTTTTTAGAGTAAATGACACATTACTAACTGCACCAACAAGTGAACGTATTTTAGATGGTGTTACTCGTAAAAGTATCATTCAATTCGCAGAAGACAAAGGTATTAAAGTTGAAGTTAGACCTGTTAGAGTAACAGAAATAGTTGAAGCTGCTCGTAAAGGAGAATTATTAGAAATGTTTGGAGCTGGAACCGCTGCAGTAATAAGCCCTATTAGTGGTTTTTCAAATAAAGGTGAAAGTTTTGAATTACCTAAAGTTGAAAATAGTTATGCTTCTTTTATAAAAAAGGGAATTACTGACATTCAAAAAAATATAGCTGAAGACAAATTTGGCTGGACAGTTAAAGTTCAATAAATCAAAATAGTTAAGTTTTGATTACTACTTTAAATTTTTATACATTGCAATAACAAAAACAATCGGATTTTTATCCGATTGTTTGGCATATTATTTGGTCTTAATACCATAGATAACACTTATGACTACACTTGAAAAAGCTAAAATAAATCTACAAAAAAATGGATTTTTAGATATAGAACCACCTAAAAGCATTGATTTTGTTAAAGAAATAAAAAAGCTACGGAAAAAGAAAAACGCCATTATTTTAGCCCATTATTACCAAGAAGATGCTATACAAGATATTGCTGATTTTGTTGGAGATAGTTTAGCCTTAGCTCAAAAAGCAGCAACTACAGATGCTGATATTATTGTTTTTGCAGGTGTACATTTTATGGCAGAAACAGCTAAAATACTAAATCCTTCAAAAAAAGTATTGCTTCCAGATTTAAAAGCTGGTTGTTCCTTAGCTGATTCATGTCCGCCAGCTGATTTTGCTGCTTTCAAGAAAAAACATCCAAATCATTTAGTGGTTTCATACGTGAATACTTCCGCAGAAATTAAAGCATTAACAGATATTGTTTGCACCTCATCAAATGCTGAAAAAATTATAAATTCTATACCAAAAGATCAACCTATAATTTTTGCACCCGATAGAAATTTAGGAGCATGGTTAATTAAAAAAACGGGAAGAGATATGTTACTTTGGGATGGTGCTTGCATGGTACATGAAGCTTTTTCAATTGAAAAAATATTAAAGTTATACGCTGAAAATCCTGATGCCGTAATTATTGCACATCCTGAATCTGAAGCACATTTATTAAAAGTCGCGAAATATGTTGGCTCAACTTCAGGTTTATTAAATTATGTAAAAACAAGTACCGCTAAAACATTTATTGTTGCTACTGAAGTTGGTATTTTACACAAAATGAAGCAAGAATCACCAGGTAAAATATTAATTCCTGCTCCAGTAGAGAATGATAATTGTAATTGCAGCGAGTGTTTTTATATGAAAATGAATACCATGAAAAAATTGTATTTGTGTTTAAAACATGAGCTCCCAGAAGTTAATGTTGAAGCTGAATTAAGTAAAAAAGCATTGGTTTCAATTGAACGAATGCTAGAACTTTCTAAATAATACTACTTTTAAATGAATGCTGAAAAAAAAATACACCAAACAGATTTTTTAATAATTGGTTCTGGAATTGCTGGTTTATCTTTTGCTTTAAAAACAGCTACTTATTTTAAAGATGCAACCATAACTATTGTTACTAAAAATGAAAAGAACGAGTGTAATACTAAGTATGCTCAAGGAGGAATTTCAACAGTATGGAATAAAACAGTAGATTCTTTTGAACAACATATACAAGATACATTAATTGCGGGAGATGGTATTTGTGATGAAGATGTGGTAAAAATGGTAGTTGAAGATGCTCCAATTCGATTACAAGAATTAATTGATTGGGGAGCAAATTTTGATAAAAATAAGAGTGGAAATTATTCCTTAGGTAGAGAAGGTGGACATTCACAAGATAGAATTTTACACCATAAAGATATTACTGGTGCTGAAATTGAAAGAACACTTATTGAGCAAGTTGATAAAGCTAAAAATATTACTTTTTTAACCTACCACTATGCGATTGATTTAATTACAGAACATCAGGTTGCAAAAAAACAAATTACGAGAAAAGGAAAAACAACTTGCTTTGGAGCTTATGTTTTAGATGAGAAAAAAAATAAAGTAAAAACATTTTCAGCTAAAGTTACTATGCTAGCTACTGGTGGAAATGGACAAGTTTATAGCACGACCACAAATCCTGTTGTTGCAACAGGCGATGGAATTGCAATGGCATATAGGGCAAAAGCTGAAATTTCTGATGTTGAGTTTATCCAATTTCATCCTACTGCTTTGTACAATCCAGGTGAATATCCTGCATTTTTAATATCAGAAGCTGTGCGTGGTGAAGGTGCTATTTTAAGAGACTATAATGGCATCCGTTTTATGAAGAAATATGACGAACGCGAAGAATTAGCTTCACGAGATATTGTTGCGAGAGCTATTGATAATGAACTTAAAAAAAGTGGAACACCCAATGTTTATTTAGATTGCACTCACATTGATTATGATGCTTTCAAAAAACATTTCCCAAATATTACCGAAAAATGCTTAACCTTAGGAATCGATATTCGTAAAGATTACATTCCTGTTTGTCCTGCCCAGCATTATATTTGTGGTGGTGTAAACATTAATAAGAAGGCTAAGACTTCTATTAAAAATTTATATGCTAGCGGTGAAGTTACACGTTCTGGTTTACATGGCGCAAATAGATTAGCTTCTAATTCATTATTAGAAGGAATTGTATTTTCACATAATGCCTTTGATAATTTAACAAAACGATTTCATAAAATTAAATTCCCTGTTAATGTTCCTGAATGGAATGATAGTGGCGTTGTAAAAAATATGGAAAAAGTTTTAATTACTCATGACAGAAATGAAGTGAAAACCATTATGAGTAATTATGTAGGTATTGTACGCTCAAATGAACGAATTTTACGTGCTGAAAAAAGATTACTTAATTTATATGAAGATAATAAACGGTTATATGACCATTCTGAACTTTCAACAGATTTATGTGAATTAAGAAATTTAATAACTACTGCATATTTAATTACCCAATTTTCAAAAAACAGAAAAGAAAATAAAGGTGGTTATTATAACCTTGATTTAATAAAAAAGGAGCTTTAAAAGCTCCTTTTTTATTAAATTTCTCTATTTTAATTTACCAAATTTTAACTCTATCTTCTGGCTTCAAATACATTTCATCCCCTTCAACTATATTAAATGCTGTATAAAAAGCATCAACATTTTGTAAAGGCATATACGCCCTGTACATTCCTGGTGAATGTGGATCTGTTTTAATTAAATTTTTCATTGCATCATCTCTCATTTTAGTTCTCCAAATTGTTCCCCAAGACATATAGAAACGTTGCTCGGCATTAAACCCATCAATATCTTCTGGTCTACCATTCTTTTTATAAAAAATTTGCAATCCATCATAAGCTGCATTAACACCTCCTAAATCTCCAATATTTTCACCAAGTGTAAATTCACCATTTAAATTAACACCTTCTAATGCTTCTACAGCACTGTATTGATCTACTAATTTTTTCCCCAACACAGCAAACTTTTCTGAATCTTCATCAGTCCACCAATTTTTCAAATTACCATCAGCATCAAATCTTGCTCCTGAATCATCAAAACAATGAGAAACTTCATGTCCAATTACGGCTCCAATTCCTCCATAATTTACAGCTTCATCAGCTTGGTAATTATAAAATGGAGGTTGTAAAATTGCTGCTGGAAATACAATTTCATTATTTACTGGGTTAAAATAAGCATTTACAATTTGTGGTGCCATTCCCCATTCAGATCTATCAACAGGCTTCCCTAATTTACCAATGTTTTCTTCAAATTCCCATTTAGAAATATTTACTGAATTTTGGAAATATGAACCACCATCTTTTAATCCCTTAACATCTAAAGAAGCATAATCTTTCCATTTATCTGGATATGCAATTTTAACAGTCATTTTGGTTAATTTTTCCAATGCTTTTAACTTGGTATCAGCACTCATCCATTCTAATGCATTTATTCTTTTTTCCATCCCAAGCATTACATTTGCAATCATTTCTTCTGCTTTTGCTTTTGCTTCTGGCGGAAATTTCTTATCAACATACAATTTTCCTAAAGCTTCACCAATTGCTCCATTTAAAGAAGCTAAGGCTCTTTCATCTCTAGGTCTTTGTTGTTTTGCTCCTTGTAATTCTTTACTGTAAAATTCCCAATTAGCAACATCAAGTTCATTATTAAGCATTCCTGCTGCCCTATCAATTGCAGTCCAACGTAAATATAATTTTACATCATCAATTGAACTTGTTGTTAAAATTTTCTCAACCGCCATCATATAGTTCGGTTGCATTACAATAACTCTATCTAAATTATTTATTCCTATTCCTTTAAAATAAGTTTCCCAGTTAATTGAAGGTGTAATCTCTGAAAGTTCAGCAATTGTTTTTGGATTGTACAATTTTCTAGTATCTCTAGATTCTTCTTTTGTAAATCGTGGCTCCGCTAAATTATATTCATATTGAAATACTTTATCGGCATTCGCTATAGCAAGTTCCTCAGAATCACCAAAAAATTGCAACATTCTTGCAATATGGGCAATGTATTTTTTCCGTTTCTCTTTTGTATCATCATCCTGATCAACATAATAATCACGTGATAATCCAAGACCTGCAGGTGAAACATATCCTGCATTCATTTTGCTATCTTTTAAATCGTTAAAAACTGAAAAATCAAAAAAACCGGCTCCTCCATAAGGTGCCATTTCTATTAATAAAGTTTGTAAATCTGCAATATTAGTTATCGCATCAATTTTCGCTAAAAACGGTTTAACAGGCTCAATTCCTTGTGCTTCTCTTGCCACAGTATCCATAATAGTTTCATAAAAATTTACGGCTTTCTTTTGATCAGACTCTAAGGTTAAATTTCCTTCAGCATCTTTTAACTTAGGGAAATTATCTTGAGCAATTGCTTCATTTAAGATAGTTAGAACATCAGCATCTGTTTTTTTTCTTAATTCATTAAACGCTCCCCAAGAAGTTCTATCAGCTGGTATTTCGGTTTTATCTAACCAAGTACCATTTACATATCTAAAGAAGTCATCCGATGGTTTAACAGAAGTGTCCATATTTTCAACAATAATTCCTGGAATTTTTTCTTCTGCTTGCTTCTCGCTTTTACAAGAAATTAACATAGATAATGCAACTATTGAAGAATAGAGCATCGTTTTTTTAATTGTACTTTTCATATTTTTATTTGATTAATTAATTTTGTTTATTAGAAAATTCTAATATTTTATAAAAATAACACATTTTTGAATTTAATATACCTTAAAAAAATGTTAAGATTTCTCATTTAAAATTTCTGAAATATTGGGTTTAAAATAATTAGGTCCTTTTAAAACTTTACCATCTTCTCTATAAATTGGTTTCCCATCAGCCCCTAATTTACTCATATTACTACGTTGTATTTCATTAAATATTTCTTCAATTTTATATTGCATTCCGTGCTCTAAAATAGTACCACACAATATATATAACATATCTCCAAGAGCATCTGCAACTTCAACAATATCATTATTTTTTGCTGCCTCTAAATATTCTTCATTTTCTTCAGCCATTAAATCAAAACGCAATTGAATTTTGGAAGCTGGAATATAAGTAGTTGGTTGTTTTTGATAACCTAATTCAAAAACTTCCATAAATTCTTGTACTGCTTTTAATTTATTTGTCATTTTAATATTTTAGTGAATTAAATCTATAAAAATTTATATAGTAATGATGATGGAATAACTTTTAAAAGTAGTGCAACCAACCTCCAACGTTTTGTTATATGTGCTTTTTTCTTTTTCATTTTTATGGCTGAATATATTTGTTTGGTTGCTTTTTCGGTTGTTGACATCCAAAATGTTTTCCCAATGGCCATTGAAGTATCAACAAATCCTGGCTGAATATCTGTAACCACAATTTTTGCTTTACTCCTTTTCCCTTTCAACCAAAGCGATTCTAAATAATTTGCTTGAAATGCTTTTGAAGCAAAATAAGCTGGTACATGTCTATTTCCACGAATGGAAGCTATTGATGAAATACCAACCAAATGCCCATATCCTTGTTTCCTAAAAAAATTATACGCTAACCCATAAATTTTAGTAGCTGCTATAATATTAGTTTGTAATGTTGGCAATTCTTTTTCCCACTCTAATTTATAATTTGGATCTCCAACACCTGAACTATAAACAATTAAATCAATAGTTTTTAACTCCTTCTTTAGTTCCATAAAAAGCGTTTCGCAAGAATCTAAATTAGTAACATCATGTACTTTTGCAATGTATTTTTCTGGATTGGTTTCTTTAATTTCTTGCAGTAATTTTTCTCTTCTTCCAGTGATAACAACATTATAATTATCAGCTACTAATAATTTTGATAATTCTTTTCCTATTCCTGAAGTTGCTCCTATAATTAATGCGTTTTTCATAACTAATTCTTATTTCATCCTAAAATTTATGTATTTTTGAGGTTAAATATACACATTTATATGTTTAGCAAAGGACAACTAATTTTTGCCGTACTTTTTGTAGTTGCATTTACTATTTCAATGATTTGGAGTTACAGGAAGGATATAAAAATTCATAGAAAATATTATAAAAATACGTTTATTGTAATAATTGCAATTTTCTTAGTAATTGCAATTTTCACATTAATAACCTTCTCATTACATTAATTATTCATTGGTTCCACATCACTTAATACTCTATGATTTAGCACGGTATACCCATCTTCATTAAACGATGTTGAAGGAGTGAATTTTACATTAACTTTTAAATTTTTTGTTTTATACGAATGAATTTGATAAACCTTCTGTGCAAAGGAATCATCATGGTATTGCATTAAAATATACCATTCTGCATCTAACTTTTTAATTTCTTCATCACTTAAACTAAACAATGGGCTTTCTGAATCAATTTCATGAACAATTGTCCAAGTTGTAGGTAAATATTTTATTTTATCATACTCTAAATTTAGTTGAAAAAATTCTCTTTTAAAATCAAAGTCTTTACTCTTCTTTGTTATGGATAATGTTACAGAAATTTCTGGCTCTATCATTATACTTGTTCTATTATTCATTAGCCTAAACATTAATGCTTTACCTCCATTAAAATCCCTTAATATAATATTTTCACTAAAAAGGATTGATGACTTTGGTTTTGAAAAACGTCCATACAATAACCCTGTAATAAAAGAGAAACCTAATAAGCCTATTAAAGCTTCAAATGCTGAAACAATATTTGCCAATAAACCATGTGGTGATATTCCTCCGTAACCCACTGTGGTAATTGTTTGAGCGCTAAAAAAGAACCCATTTAAAAAATCTTTAAATAAATTTCCTGTTGTTGTGGTAATTTCATCAATACCAATTAGCAAAAAAATTACTCCGAAAAAGATATTAAGAATTACATAACTTAAAAGTATATAGCTCAAAAATTTAGACCACGAAATTTGAATTAAATAAGAATATCCATCTTGAAAGCTAATTTTTTTATTTTGATGAATAATATTAGATGAACCATCTTTATTCACAATACTTTGAACGTCTTTTTTAGAAGAATATCCAAAACCTGGATCTTTAATGTTTTTCATTTTTTAAACTTAGATTACTAAAGTAGGAATGCTTTTATAAAAAAGAAAGGAATACAAAATTGTATTCCTTTCTTTTTTATAAAATTAATAAGTTTTAATTTACATCAGGTAACGTAGTGTAGCGTTTTGCATAATCCAACATTTGTTCTGAAAAACTAGTTGGCTGTGAAATTTTTACATCTGTAATATTTCCTTCTGCATCTGTTTCTGGAACTAAAACCGGGTTCACAAATCCGCTATAAGGAGCTGATTTAAATTTACTGTTACGAGCTAAAACTTCTTTATGAATTGCTTGATCTACTTTTACACCATAAGTTTGAACTAAAGCTTTTCCTGCTTCAAAATCTCCTTCTGATTTTATTCTTTGTATTTCGCGTAGTAATTCACCAAACAACACTCTTAATTTTGCGTAATCTCTAATTACAAAATATGTTTTATTGTCTCTTACAACTTTTTCAATTACATTTTCTTCTTTACCTTTTTCAAAAGCCCAATCTGCAACTAATTGTCTATTTCTCATATGCGCTTCTTCAATATCATCACCTAAATTTAAACGTACAAGTTGAACCATTAATCCATTTCTAATATAACCGTCATATGCAGCTTTCCCAATTCCCACTGCATTTGGTGAAATTCCCATCTCCACTAACTTTTCAGAAGGTAAATAATACAATCCCACTAAATCTGCACGTGCTTCTTCTAAGGTTGAAGAATAATTTTTTAAGGTTTCTTTTGGTTGTCCTATACCCGGATTTATTTGTCCGCTTGCATGACCAATAACTTCATGTAAAGAAGTGTGTAATTTATCTGCTAACTGCCCATATTCAATTTCAGCTTCAATTTCAGCTTCATCAAAAGCAAACTCTTTTAATTTATCTGTACCACCAGCATTGTTATAAGTGTCAATTATATTTCCTAATGACACAGATTTTGAACCGTGATGTTGACGAATCCAATTATTATTAGGTAAATTAACACCAATTGGTGTTGAAGGAGATGAATCTCCAGACTCAGAAGCTACATTAACAGTTTTGTATGAAACACCTACAACATTTTTCTTTTTATGCTCAGGAAATAATGTTGAATTGTCTTCAAACCATTGTGCATTTTCAGATACAACAGCCATTTTTTTAGACATATCAAAATCTTTAATCTGAACTACAGCTTCAAATGAACCTCTAAATGCTTTTGGATCATTATAAACTTCAATAAAACCATGTATATAATCAATATCTCCATCAGTACTTGTTGCCCATGCAATATTGTAATTATCCCAAGTTTCTAAATCTCCTGTTTTGTAGTATTCAATTAATAATTTTAAGGCTTCAGCTTGTTTTTCATTCTCAGCAACCGTAACAGCTTTTTCTAACCAAGACACCATTTTCTCAATAGATTTCCCATACATTCCACCAACTTTCCAAACTTTTTCTTCTAAAGTTCCATCATCATTTTTTACTAATTTTGAATTTAAACCATACTCAATTGGAGTCTCATCTGATCTGTCAATTCTTGCAGCATAAAATTTATCTACATCTTCTGCCGTAACATTAGGAGCGTAAAAATTAATGGCAGATCCTTTAATTAATCCTTTATCTTCATCTAAGTTTACTTTTTTAGCATCAGCATCATTAAAAATAACATCGTATGCTTCTCCCGTTAACTCTGTAGCAGTTTCACTTAATAAAGTATCAAAATATTCTTTAGAAAATTCAGGAATAAATTTATCATTTGAATAATGATGGTGAATACCGTTAGAAAACCAAATACGTTTCAAATACGTTTCAAAATTTTTCCAATCTTCAGTAGTTTTGTCTCCTTTAAAATTTTGATAAACATTTTCTAAAGCACGTCTAATTTTTAAGTTATAGCGATAGTTTTGATCGTACATAATATCACGACCCGCCATACCTGCTTGTGATAAATAATAAACTAATTGTTTTTGTTTTAATGAAAGCTCATCAAAACCAGGAATTTGGTATCGTAATACCTTAATGTCAGCAAATTGTTCAACAACATACTCAAATTCAGTTGCTTTCTCTTTTTTTGTGTTTTCTTCAGTTTTATTATTTCCACAAGAAAACAATAGTACTGCAGTAAACAGCATTGGTAAAAAATATTTTATTTTCATTTTATTATTAATTTATTTTAAGCATCAAATTTAGTAATTCAAAGCGGTTTATTTTAATAAAAAAGTAAGCTATATTTAAAGTATTTTACGAAATTTTAATTTTTAAACTTCATGATATCTAAAACAATCTTTCACGTGATCATTAATCATTCCTGTGGCCTGCATATGCGCGTAAATTACTGTAGAACCTACGAACTTAAATCCACGTTTTTTTAAATCTTTTGACACAATATCAGAAAGCTCCGTTGTAGCTGGAACTCCATTTAAATCTTGCCACTTATTTTTGATTGGTTTTTGGTTAGTGAATTTCCAAATATAGTTTGAAAAAGAACCAAATTCTTTTTGAACTTCCATAAATGCAGTAGCATTTGAAATAGTGGCTCTTATTTTTAATTTATTTCTAATGATCCCTGCATTTAGAATTAACTCATCAAACTTAGCTTCATTGTAGTTTGCAATTTCTTTATAATTAAAATTATCAAAAGCTTTTCTAAAATTTTCTCTTTTCCGAAGAATTGTAATCCAGCTTAAACCAGCTTGAAATGTTTCTAAAGTTAAAAATTCAAATAGTTTTTCATCATCATAAACAGGAACACCCCATTCCGTGTCATGATATTCCATATAAAGTGGATCATTCCCACACCAAGCACAACGTATTTTATTCATTTTGAAATCATTTTTTTACAAGGTATTATAAAAATTTAGAAAGTAAAAATAGAAATAGTTTTTGTACCTTTAATATACTTAAAAACACCTAATTATGAAAAAATTACTTTATTATTTAGCAATTGGGTTATTTATTGTTGGATGTAGTTCAACAACAAAAACTGCCATAGCAAAAGATGCTAAACTTCCTGAACAAGCTGTGAGAATTGCCAACGACAGTTTAGAATATGAAATAATTATTATAGATCCAGGATTTGAATCCTATTTACAAACTATTGCAAAACCTGATAATTTTTATTCACAATCTTATTATGAAATAAAAAATAAATTTTATGTTACTGAATGGAATATTAGAGCTCAAAACCCATTAAGATATAATAGTTCTATCTATGAAAATAATATAGATTACGATTTCAATATAGATTATGGCCTAGATGTAAATTATAAACTTTACAACTATTTTAAGTTTGTTGAATATAAATACAAACAAAAATTTTAAACTTTTTATTTTTTAGGTTTTAATGAAAAACGTAAAACAAGATATCCTAAAACTCCCGCAATTAAAGACCCCATAATTACACCCATTTTTGAAGCTGCAATTAAAGTTTCATCAACATAGGCTAAATTTGCAATAAAAAGAGACATCGTAAATCCAAGACCACCTAATAAACTAACCCCTAATAATTGAGTGAAATTCACATTTTTAGGCAAATCTGCTAGCTTCAATTTAATTCCTATAAAACTAAGTAACATTATCCCTAAACTATTTCCTAGCACTAATGCTAAGGCTATATTTAAACTTATATGACTTGTGCTTTCTAAACCACTAAAACTTATTACAACACCCGCATTTGCTAAAGCAAATATTGGCATTATTAAATAAGAAACCCAACCATGTAAAGTATGCTCTAAATGCTGAAGGGGTGAATTCACTTTTTCTGTAATACTTTCAACACTATCAATAGCATGCAATTGCTCTGAACTTAATAAATTAGATGAATTTGTTTTTGTATCTTTTAAAAATGTTAGTTGTTTAGTAACAGAATTATAATATTCTTTTAAATTAATTTTGGTATGAATTGGAATCGTAAATGCCATTAAAATTCCTGCAATTGTAGGATGAATTCCCGACTTTAAAAACAGTAACCAAACCACACACCCTATTATAAAATAAAAATATTTAGAGTAAATTCTCTTATAACTTAAAAATGCTACTAACCCAAATAATACCATTGCATAGCCTATTAAATCCCATTGAATATTTGAACTATAAAATATTGCTATTACCAATACTGCACCAATATCATCTACAATAGCAAATGCCGTTAAAAATATTTTTAAGCCTAAAGGAACTCGTTTTCCTAATAGTTTTAAAATACCTAAAGTAAAAGCAATATCTGTAGCCATTGGAATTCCCCAACCTTCAATACCAGATTTACCTTGATTTAATATTAAAAAAACAAGCACAGGAAATAGCATTCCCCCTATTGCTGCAAAAATTGGAAGTGAAGCTTTTCTTAATGTAGTTAATTCTCCAGCAAGAATTTCTCGTTTCACTTCTAAACCAATAACAAAAAAGAATATTGCCATAAGCCCATCATTAATCCATAATATTAATGATTTTGATAAATGAAAGTTTGTATCTGCAAACCCAACAGTAAACTTATGATGCCATAATTCTTCATACAGGTATCCATAGGATGAATTTGCCCAAAGAATTGCAAAAATTGAAACTGCAAAAAGTATAATACTTGATGCTGTTTCTAGTTTTATAAAAGTTTTTAAAGAGTTACTTATCCTTTTCATTCTATCTTCTTTTAATTAGTTTTGAAAGATACAATATTTTTAATTTTTAAAACAAAAAGTCTCCCAATTGGAAGACCTTTTATCAATTCTACTATAAAAATAATTTATAATTGAGGTCCGGCTGCAACTAAAGCTTTTCCCTCTTCATTATCTGTGTATTTATCAAAGTTTTTAATAAATAACTCAGCTAAATTAGTTGCTTTTGTTGTCCACTCTGATACATCAGCATAAGTATCTCTTGGGTCTAAAATACCAGTATCAACACCTGGTAAAGATGTTGGTACTTCTAAATTAAAAATTGGAATAATTTTAGTCTCCGCTTTTTCAATAGACCCATCAAGAATTGCATTTATAATTCCTCTTGTATCTTTAATAGAAATACGTTTTCCTGTTCCGTTCCACCCAGTATTTACCAAGTACGCTTCGGCTCCGTTAGCTTCCATTTTTTTTACTAATTCCTGACCATATTTTGTTGGGTGAAGAGAAAGAAAAGCAGCACCGAAACAAGCTGAAAATGTTGGAGTTGGTTCAGTAATACCACGTTCAGTACCTGCTAACTTAGCTGTAAACCCTGATAAGAAGTGATATTTAGTTTGAGCTGGTGTTAATTTAGAAACTGGAGGTAATGTACCAAATGCATCTGCAGATAAGAAAATTACTTTTTTAGCAGGACCTGCTTTAGAAACTGGAGTTACAATATTCTTAATATGGTTAATTGGGTAAGAAACACGTGTATTTTCGGTTACTGAATTATCATTAAAATCAATTTTACCATTAGCATCAACAGTTACATTTTCTAATAATGCATTCTTTTTAATTGCTGCAAAAATTTCTGGTTCAGAATCTTTGTCTAAATTGATTGTTTTCGCATAGCATCCACCTTCAAAATTAAATATACCTTCATCATCCCATCCGTGCTCATCATCACCTATTAACTGACGACTAGCATCTGTAGATAAAGTAGTTTTTCCTGTTCCTGAAAGACCAAAGAAAATAGCGGTATCGCCATCTTTACCAACGTTAGCTGAACAGTGCATTGCTGCCATTCCTTTAAGAGGCAAGTAGTAATTCATCATAGCGAAAATTCCTTTTTTCATTTCTCCGCCATACCAAGTACCACCAATTACTTGCATTTTTTCAGTTAAGTTAAATACAGTGTAGTTTTCAGAATTTAAACCTTGTTCTTTCCAGTTTGGATTTGTTGTTTTAGATGCATTTAATGAAATAAAATCTGGCTCACCATAGTTAGCTAATTCTTCTTCTGTTGGACGAATAAACATATTTTTTACAAAATGTGCTTGCCAAGCCACTTCCATAATAAAACGCACCTTTAAACGTGAGTTCTCATTGGCACCACAAAAAGAATCCACAACATATAATTTCTTTCCTGAAAGTTGTTTTGTTGTAGTCTCTTTTAATTCGTTCCAAACTTTTTGAGTAGTTGGTTTATTGTCATTTTTAGCAGTATCTGAAGTCCACCATATTGTATTTTCAGTTACATCATCTTTTACAATATATTTATCTTTAGGAGAACGCCCCGTAAAAACACCTGTCATAACATTAACCGCTCCTAGTTCTGTTAAATATCCTTTTTCAAATCCTTCTAAATTTTTATCTAATTCATCTTCATATAATTCTTCATAAGAAGGATTATAAACGACTTCCTTTATATTTTTAATTCCTAATTCATTTAACGATGATATTACTGATTTTTTTTGAACTTCCATTCGTTTTAATTTATAGTTATTAATATTTAATTCTATTTGTATATCAAATGTACACATATA
>ERZ889078.1192-NODE-1192-length-21222-cov-19.699013_pt1 | contig 21222 bp, 21 predicted proteins | sample MGYA00521266_ERZ889078 | MGnify/ENA primary metagenome ERZ889078 (study PRJEB32303, sample SAMEA104408618) | aquatic metagenome | biome: Brackish water; feature: Pelagic; material: water | place: Baltic Sea | collected 2014-06-16T06:34:00 | depth 76,534 m ...
ATTATATTTTAATCATTTTGTTAAGTTATATTTAAAGAAACATGGAATATACTTTCGGCAAGCAGTTATTATATAGTAAACGCTTAAAAAATAAATTTTTATAAACAAGGAATAAATTATGGCAGAAAATAAATCAGGTTTAGTAAATATAGCAGAAACACAAATGGACGCAACGGCAGATACAATAGTAAGCGCGCTTACTACTTTGGAGTCTCAAATTAGTTCAGCTCGTGAAATTGGTTCAGATAAAGCGAAAGCGATTGTTAGTGGCTTTGGTGGTGAAAACAAAATGGCTGAATTAATTGAAAAATTAGCTGGTTACATGGGTGAAGCCGCTGGCGCTGGTATGGCTGTTGGTACTGTTCCAATGGTAGTTATGGCCGGTGCTGCTAAAGGCGTTTACAAAAAAATCACTCAATAGTATTTTTACGTAATTTTCGAAGCGATACTTCGCTTCGAAACCTTCTCAACCTTCTATTTCTCTCAAATATCCAAGCAAATACAATTCTTAAAAAAATTCGCAACGTCTTTTAGATCTTAATCTTAAGATTTCTTCTTACATTTATATGATATAATTATGGTTATTATAACTTTAAATTAATTATAAAAAGGAATGTACTTATGAGAACAATATTAATTTTACTTATGTTGACATTAACGATTTTCGCACAAAATTTAACACTTGCTGGAAACGTTATATCAGATAATGAGAAAATGATAACTAGTCGTTTTATGGGTTTTGTCACAGACGTTAAAGTCTCAGAGGGTGATTTTGTAAAAGAGGGCCAACTTCTTTATTCTATAGATTCAAGAGAAATAGATTCTGCGATTTCTCAAGTTAAATTAAGCATTTCAGAAGCAGAGCTTAGCGTACAAATGCATCAAAACCAATATATAAATATAAAACTAAATCTTGATCGAAACAGAAGGCTTCTCAAAAAAGACATGGTTTCAAAATTTGAAGTTGAAAATCTCGAGTTGGCGGAAAAAAACTTAAGCGATATGATAGAAATTTCAAAACAACAACTTAATCAAGCTAAGGTTAAATTATTGGAAGTTGAAAATCAATATAAATACTTAAACGTTAAAGCTCCAAACAGTGGAGTAATCGTACGTAAAAATATAAAAGCTGGAGAAATGGCCATGCCGGGTATGCCAGCGATTGTTTTATCTGATTTAAGTAAATTGAAAATCACCGCTGAAATTTCAGAGAGTAATTTGGCGCTTCTTAAGTATGGAACTAAAGTAGTGGTAAAAATACCATCAATAGATTTAAAAACCATCGGAAGCGTTTGCGCCATTATTCCAAGCTCAAATCCTATGACGCACACATTTAAAATAAAAGTTGCATTTGAACACAAACATGTATCAGTTTATCCAGGTATGTACGCAACCCTAGACATAGCGGTAAAATAGTTATGAAAGAGGAAGATTTAACTCATATAGAGAGTACCAATAGCGCTGGAAAATTGGCGAAAGGATTTTTACTCAATCCACTTACCGTTGTTTTGGCTGTATTTATTTTTGCGCTTGGAATAGTTGCGTTACAGATGATGCCACGAGAAGAAGACCCACGCATAGACATAAGCGCAGGGAGTATCATTATTCCAGCGCCTGGACTAAGTCCAAAAGAAGTCAATAAAATCATTACGGAGCCACTAGAAAAAAAATTACGTGAAATTGGTGGCGTTGAACATATCTACTCTATGAGCATGCCAAACGTTTCCGTAATAAGTCTAGTATACTACATAGGTGAAAATAGAGAAATTTCAAACGTAAAATTGTATGATAAGATTATGCAAAATATGGATGAAATGCCTAAAGACGTGATGCAACCTCTTATAAAACCATTTGACATAGACATCAGCATTCCGATTGTAAATATTGTTTTTTATCAAAAAAATACCAAAATTTCTTATCAAAAGTTTTTGTCAAAAGTTCAGTCTAGTCAGTTGGGACTCAACGCGCTAAACAACGTGTCAAAAACTGATTTAAAGGGAGAACGAAAAGAGCAGTACAACGTAGAGATAGACATACATAAACTTGATGGATATCATCTCTCTTTGGGGCAAGTTGTCGAGGGGATACAATCCATTGCCGTTAGAACGCCAAACGTCAACGCTAAAACTAAAGATAATAAACTTGTAATAATGAGTATAAAAAATGTTTTAGAATCTATAGAAGACGTTAAAAACATAATTGTTACGGAGTATATGGGAAGTCCTCTTTATCTTAAAGACGTGGCTGTAATTACAGATGGAATAGAAGAACAAAAAGTGCAGAGCGCTCAAATAATACTAAAAGATGGTTCCATTCATGACCAAATAACGCTGGAGATTTCAAAACTCGCCGGAACAAACGCGGTTGAAGTTTCCGATGAGATCAAAGAGTATCTTTTAGAGAGAGCAGACGAGTTTGAAAAACTTGGCATCGCTTATAAAATTACAAGAGATTATGGAGCTAGAGCCGATGTGGCCGTTGATGAGCTTGTTCATCATATCGTGATAACAATCGCGATTATTTTTGTAATGCTCATCGTGTTCTTAGGTTGGAGAGAGTCGCTTATAGTTACTTTTACAATACCCGCTATTTTGTCCATTACTCTTTTTGTAGCGTACGTTAGCGATCAAACGATCAATAGAATTACTCTTTTTGCATTTTTACTTTCTCTTGGATTATTAGTCGACGCGGCCATTATTGTTATAGAAAATATTCACAGACATCTCCATGACGACAGTATAAAACATGACTCGATGGATGAGTTGTTAATCAAAGCGACGGATGAGACGGGTGGTCCAACGAACGTAGCGACTTTGGCCATCGTTTTGACCATTGTTCCTATGGTTTTTGTTGGAGGAATGATGGGTAGTTTTATGAAGCCAATCCCTCTTAACGTTCCTGTCGCTTTAATCGCGTCACTTTTTGTAGCGTATATCTTTGTGCCGTATTTAAGTAAAAAGTTACTAAAAGACAGTGTCAAACAAGACTTGAACAGGGAGATTAAATTATGAGCCATGATGCAAAAAATAGTAAATTTGAAAATTTTATATATCACATTTTAGAAAAAAAATCTAGAAAATTCTTAATAATTTTTTTAGTAATTTCGTCTTTAGTTGGTTCTGTTATGATGATTCCAAATGAGACAGTTTTGGTGAAGATGCTTCCAAGCAAAAGCGCAAACACTTTCAACATTTACATTGATACATTGATTGGAAGTTCCATAGAAGAGACAAAGGAAGTATCGCAATGCGTGGTCTCCATACTGAAAAAAGAGGAAGCCGTCACGGACATGGAGTTGTATCTAGGGGAGGGTTCCCCACTAGATTACGCAGGTTTGGTAAAGGGAAGCGCACTTAAACATGGTGAGCAGTTCGCTGAAATCGTAGTGAATTTGACGGACAAGCATGAGAGAGAAGAAAAATCATACAATATCGTTCATAGATTACGACCTATTATTCAAGACGGGTGCGAGTCGACTGACAAACCAGTGACTATACGCATGATTGAAATGCCATCGGGTCCGCCAATGCTCGCGTCAATAGTTGTGGAAGTGTTTGGTGATAGTTCTAGGAGACTAGATGAAATCTCAAAACAAGTTGCCACTGTGCTTGACACGACAAATGGTTTAGTTGACATAGACATTATGGCAAATAACGTTCATAATGAGTATAAGTTGAAATTAAATACGGATAAGATAACCAAAAGCGGTTTGAGCGTCGCTCAAATTAATAAAATACTTTATTTGGCATTCGAAGGAATGGGAATCGCTGTTAAAAGCACAAAAAAATCGAATTCTCAAATTCCTATTTTTGTAAAACTAAGTAAAGATTCAATAAGTTTAGATGAAGACACTCTTCAAAATTTAGAATTAAAACTAAGCGCGCTTAAGCTTATGAACAAAGAAGGTCTGATGATTCCTTTGGCTGAAGTGATATCTATACATCGTGGTGAATCCGATCCAATGATTTATCATAAAGACTTAAAAACTATGATAAACATTACGGCAGAGACCGATATGGTTAGTCAGGTATATCCACTTCTCGACGCTCGAAAAACGATGTTGGAACTTTTTAGTCAAGATTATGAGGTTACTGAACAACTAGGATTTAGTACTTATATGTTTGACCTTAAACTCAAAGACAAACAAACGGGAGAAAGTTTTCTCGTTAGATTTGATGGAGAGATGAAAGTTACGCTCGACACGTTTAGAGATCTTGGAACGGCTTTTATCGCAGCGTTATTACTTATATTTATCGTATTTGTAATTTATTATAAGTCATTTGCCATTAGTGGCATTATTTTAGGCGGCAGTTTTTTATCTATCATTGGCGTCATAGTGGGACACTGGGTAGCGGACATGTTCACTGTGGAAACGTTTTTTCTTACGGCTACTTCATTGATTGGTTTTATATCTTTAATGGGGATTAGTTCAAGAAACTCGCTTTTGATGGTTGATTTTACGCAAGGTCTTATCAAACAAGGCATGGAAAAACGCAAAGCGATTGCTCATGCGAGCGCTACTAGAGCTAAGCCCATTATGTTAACGGCAATCGCAATTATTTTAGGTTCAGCGCTTCTGACAAGTGATCCAGTGTTTGGTGGTCTTGGCGTCGCTCTTATTTCGGGAACGGTAGCTGCCGTTATTATTTCACTTATATTCATACCTATATTACTTGATAATACAGAGTCGATTTAGCGCGCCAACAAAGCGCTAAATTTTAACTATCCCATGAAGTATCTTACAATATAAAACCCAGCGCCAGCCATAAAAATAGTTCCAAACGCATTGAGCGATATGTTCGCAAGCGCCAAAATTACGCTTCCAGCTTGAAGCATTAAAAAACTCTCTATGGCAAAAGTTGAGTAAGTTGTGAGCGCGCCTAAGACGCCTGTAGTTAAAAAAGATTTAAAATGCGTTGAGAACAGGGCGCTGTACATAAAGTAAGAGATAAGCGCTCCCATGATGAAGCTGCCAATGAGATTTACTCCAAGAGTGCCAACTGGTAGTTCATGAGGAAGTTTATGGGAGATTAGTCCATTGAGATAAGCGCGAGAAATAGCCCCTATAAAGCCACCGCTACCTATCGCTAAAAGCGTTTGCCAACTCATCATCATAAACCTTTTGCATATCTACTCTTAAGTTGTTTAACCACTCTTTGTCACTTCTATCCGCAACGAACGATTTCATGTATACCACCGTGATGTTTTTAGGTTTATAATAAAATCTTTTTATGTCATAACAACTTGCGGTTTCAATGAGAACTATTGGTTGAACGGTAAGTTCATATTTGTCAGCGATAACTTTTGCTCCAGATTTAAAAGGAAGCATTCTTCCTGTTCTCGTTCTGGTACCTTCTGGAAACATTGCAATGACTCTGTTTTTACCAAGCCTGTCTTTAGCCGCGCGAAGAAGTTTTACTAAAGAAGTTTTACTCTCTCTTTCAACTTCAATATCCTCGGGAAGACTCATGGCTAGACCGAAAAAAGGAACTTCGAAGAGGGCTTTTTTTGCAACCCAAGCCAAATCTTTTTTTGTAGTAGTCTCCAAGACTCCTATGTCTAAATCACTTTGGTGATTTATAAGAAACATCTGCACGTCAGCATCTTCTTCCCCTTTTGTATTTGTAGAGAAGAATATGGTCAGTCTAATGAACCAAGCGGCAAGTTTTCTCGCATAAGGTCGAGGCATTAAAAAGTGAAATAAAATTGAAAACGTGAGCGCGATAAAAATTATTAGAGTCGCGATAAACCAGCTAATGTGAGCAAATATCTTCATTTTTCACCCATCCTATTTTTTCATTTTTCAATTTCACTTTAATAAAACCTTTTACTTTGCCTTCTTTTGGCAGATAATACTCACTTTGAGTAGTCTCAAACACTGTTCCATTTTGAACGGGAAGCAAATACAATTGACTTCCTTTCTTAATGCATATCTGTTTTTCTGGAGTTGAGAGGTATGCTATATACGAGAGAGGCAGCAGCATAAATACAAGATAGACGTATTTTTTTCTCCATAGTATAAATATAAACGCAACAAATGCAATAACGGCGGATATCTTGATTTTTAATTCTTTGTGAGACTGATCTTTTGGTTTTAAATCACTTTGAGTAACAACGCTATCGTCATTAACTAGTATTGGGATGTTAATAAGTGAAAATTTGTTCTTTTTTAAATTGAAATAGGAAAACGAGAAGTTTTCTAGCTTTTTCCCAATAACGACATAGTAAGTAATTCTAGAGCTTTCATAGGATTCGGTTATGGACTCAATGCCTTGCTTTTTAACGTTTTCAAAATTCATAGATCTAATGTCGCTATTTACAGCGGTGGCTACAAATATAACGATGTTGTGAGTATTGTCGTAACTAGTGGTTTTATACTCAACGAGTTCCAGTGAGTCGGCAATTACATTGGAAAAGTTTTTTTTAGGGTTGAGGGTTATTACGTTTAGTTTAGCTCCATTCAAGAAACTACTTTCATGATCGTTAGAATTGGTGTTGATGAGCGTCGCGGTTATGTCGGGTAATTGTACTGTTCCTTTTGTCGTTAAGAAATGAAAAGTTTCATAGTAATACTTGCCTCTTTTTTCTCTTAAGGGAAAATCGTCTAAAACTTTTAATCCGTAACTGTTTGACAATTTATAATCAATCTGTTCAAACTCTTTAAGAGTAGAGAGAGCTTTTATGGTTACGGAAAAGATTTCACCTTTTACAACTCTTTGTGGAACTTTATCATAGCTTAGGTATATAACTTTGTTTGCAAAGAGGGATAAAGTAAAGAGTAGAGTTAGTAAAAGTAGTTTTTTCACGATTCTAAAAAGCCTTGAAGCATTTTAACTCCATCATCAGAACCAAGCAACAGTTCCATAGCTCGCTCAGGATGAGGCATGAGACCAAATATGTTTTTTTCTTTGTTGCAAATGCCAGCAATAGACTCTACGCTACCGTTTGGATTTTTCATCTTACCATGTTTATCAGTATAGGTTAATAAAATTTGATTATTTTCATGAAGCTCTCTGAGACCACTCTCATCTATAAAGTAGTTGCCATCATGATGCGCTATGGGAATGTTGACAATATCTCCATTGTTGAGTTTTTTTAAAAATACATTATCATTGTTTTGCACTTTTAAGTGGTGGTGTTTAGATATAAAATGAAGTCCGTCATTTCTTTTTAACGCGCCTGGCAGTAATCCGGCTTCCGTTAAAACTTGAAAACCATTACAAATTCCTAAAATTTTACCGCCATTGTTGGCGTATTCTTTGACAGCTTTCATAACAGGACTAAATTTTGCGATAGCGCCACTGCGGAGATAATCTCCATAGCTAAAGCCACCCGCTACTACGAGGAGATTTGTATCACTTGGAATTGTGTCAGATTTATGCCATATTATTTGAGTCGCGGCGCCTAAATCTTCAAACGCATGCTGAGTGTCGTACTCGCAGTTGGTTCCAGGAAACTGTAAAATAGAAACTTTCATTAGACTAACTCTATCTCGTAATCTTCAATTACGGTATTGGCCAAAAGCTCTTCACACATGATAGTTACGTCCTGCATAGCTTTTGTTTTGTCAGTTTCGTTGAGTTGCAGTATGATTTGCTTACCTACTCTAACATCGCTTACATTGTCAAAGTGAAGAGAAGAAAGCGCATGATGAACAGCTTTTCCTTGAGAGTCTAAAACACCCGCTTTTAAAGATACGTTTATAATTGCTTTCATTTTTATTTTCCTAATATTCTATTTAAAACTTGTTCGTAAGCTACGGTTAAACCACCGAGACCTTGACGGAATCTGTCTTTGTCCATTTTTTCTCCACTATCCACATCCCAAAAACGGCAGTTGTCAGGACTGATTTCATCAATAAGGATGATGTTTCCATTTTTGTCTTTTCCAAACTCTAGTTTAAAATCAACTAAGTTAAGACCTTTTTCAAAGAAATAAGGTTTGAGAATGTCATTGATTTCTCTAGCCATTCTACGAATTTTATCAAGTTCGTCTTGGTATTTTACTAGTCCTAAGATGAGAGCGTGTTGATCATTGAGTTTAGGATCCCCTAAAGCGTCATTTTTATAATCAAACTCAACTAACGTGAAAGGAAGAATGGTTCCATCTTTGATGCCAAGATTGCGAGTAAGACTTCCCGTAGCAATGTTACGAACAATAACTTCAATCAGAATAACGTCAACTTTAGTATGGAGCATATGGTTGTCATCAAGCATCTCCACAAAGTGAGTTGGAATTCCTTTACTTTGTAATAGTTTAAAAAGTTCAGTTGAAATTTTATTGTTAAGCGCGCCTTTCCCAGCCTCGCTTGATTTTTTTTCACCATTAAAAGCCGTTAAGTCATCTTTAAACTCTGAAATAACCAAGTTCTCATCATCGGTTAAAAATAGTTTTTTTGCTTTGCCTTCGTAAAGTAATTCTCTTTTTTCCATTGTAGTCTATCCTTTTGTAATTACTAAAGCTTTTATGATATCAACCGCTTCTTTCAACTGAATATCTTTATCAAGCATTTCTGGCGTAATTATATCTTTATTTGCTTTTTTATCTTCTTTTTTGATCTCTTTTTTTTCATTAACTTTTTCAAGTTCTTGTTCTAGATGCTCTTTTAAGTCCGCTTCTTTAATGGCAAATTCATTTTTATGCGTTTTTATTTCACCTGAATTGACTTCAATGTCTGGTTTAACTCCAACGGCTTGAATCGTTCGTCCACTTGGAAGATAATATCTAGCAATTGTGAGTTTTATGGCGTCGGTGTCTGTGATTGGCAAAACCACTTGAACGCTTCCTTTTCCAAAAGTGTTTTCTCCGACTAAAACAGCGCGCTTATGATCTTGAAGCGCTCCGCTCACGATTTCTGAAGCGCTTGCGCTTCCTCCATTTATAAGAACAACGACTGGAACTTCGGTTATGGTGCTATTTTTAGAAGCGGAGTACGTTTTATTATCGCTCTTATTTCTACCTTTTTGAGAAACAATATCGCCCTCGCTTACAAATAAGTCCACTAAATCGACAGCTTGATCAAGCAGTCCTCCTGGGTTGTTCCTTAAATCTAAAACAATTCCTTTGGTTGTTGATTTGTTTTTTCTAATCTCTTTTGCAACGTCTTTTGCAACTTTTTGATCAAAACTTGCAACTCTTATATATAAAGTGTCTTCTCCTATTTTCTTGGCGTGAACCGATTCAATGGTGATAACTCCACGAACGATGTGTATCTTCAATGGTTTCACTTCACCTTTTCTTACAATCGTGACGTCAATAGGATCGCCAACTATTCCACGCATCAATGAAACCGCTTCATCAATAGTCATGCTAATTGTTGATTTTTCGTCTATTTTGAGGATTATGTCAGCTGATTTTAATCCAGCCAAATCCGCAGGAGTTCCGTCTATGGGGGCGATTACCGTCAACGCTCCATCTTTCATTCCAACAGTTATTCCAAGACCGCCAAATTCACCGCTTGTTTGAACTTTTAGATTTTTATAATCTTTTTCAGTGAGATAATTTGAATGCGCGTCAAGATTTTTCATCATTCCATCGAGCGCTTTGTCAATCAACTCTTCAATTGTTATTTCATCAACGTCATACTGTTCAACGATGCTGATAACTTTGGTAAACTTCGTAAGCGCCTGCAGTCTCGAAGTTTCAGCGTCTTTTACTGTCGCGTCGCCAAACAAACTTGAAGTGAAAAAAAGGCTAAAAGCGACTGTAGCCGACGCAAATCCAAGTGTCATGATTTTTTTGTTTTTCATAATAGTTCCATAGATAGATTTTTTAAAAATTTATTATACCTAGTGTTATTAAACACTAAAATATTTTAGAGTATAATGCCAGACTTAAATAAAAGTGTATCACAAGGTGAAAATATATGAAAAATATTATTTTAATTGGTTTTATGGGAGTGGGAAAAGGAAGCGTGGCTCGAGAAGTTGTCAAGCATTCTAAGTATATGACCATCGATACGGATGACTTAATAGAGAGTATGGAAAACAGAAAGATTAAACAAATTTTTCAAGATGACGGGGAAGAGTATTTTAGAAATTTAGAAAAACGAGTATCGCAATGGCTTGAACATAGCGTACGAGATACCTTGATTTCAACGGGTGGCGGTTTTTATAAGCAAAAAAATTTAAAAAGCATGGCTACCATAGTCTTTTTAGATTCACCTTTTGATGAAATAATAAAACGAATTGAAGAGCATCCCAACGCGAAGAACAAGTTGAAAAAAAGACCGCTTTTAGTTGATTTAAAGAGCGCTAAAGAGCTTTATAATCAAAGAAGACCCGAGTATTTAAAAGTTTCAGATATAGTAATAGACGTAACAAATAAAAGCGCGGAGGCTTGCGCGAAAGAATTACTTAAAAAGGTTAAAAAACATGCGTAAAATTTTTATATATGCGGTCTTGCTTTTTGCAACTTCCTTGATGGCGACTGAGATACGTTGGGCAAAGGATTTTGACTCGGGAATTTTGCAAGCGACGAAAGAGAACAAACCCGTAATGTTCGTATTTTCTCGTCACACGTGCAAATATTGCGTCATTTTGGAGAAAACGACGTTTTCAGATGAGAGAGTGATAAAAAAACTAAACGAAAATTTTGTTTCCATAGTATCTTATACGGATGAAAACGATTATACTCCAAGAGAGCTGTGGAGACCGGGAACTCCTTCGACATGGTTTTTAAAATCTGATGGCGAGCCTATGTATCAGCCCTTAGTTGGCGCCATTGACGCTGAGAATTTTTTGCAGGGCTTAGACGTTGTTAAAACGCAATTTGACGAAATAAAAAAGAGTGGTAAAAAAATATGATGTTTATAAATGTAAATGATGAAAATTTTCAAGAAAATTTTGATGAGCTGCTGGGTCGTGGAAAAATGGACATGGCTCATGTGAGCGGTATTGTTGGTGGAATCATTGAAGAGATTAAAACTCAGAAAAATGGAGCTCTAAAAAAACATATAGCGAAGTTTGATAATTGGTCGCCTCAAACAGACGCGGACTTGAAGATTTCAACTGATTCCATGAGCAAAGCTTATGAAAGCATAGATCCAAAGTTGAGAGACGCCCTTCACTTGGCGTATGATAGAATCAGAGTTTATCACGAAAAACAAAAACCTAAATCGTGGTTCGACACGGAAGAAAATGGCACGATTTTAGGTCAAAAAGTGACGGCGGTTGATAGCGCGGGGCTTTACATCCCCGGCGGCAAAGCAGCGTATCCATCTTCGCTTCTTATGAACGTCATTCCCGCGCAAGTCGCTGGAGTTGAAAAAATCATAATTTGCACTCCAACGCCTGATAATGAGCCAAATGAACTTTTGCTGGCCGCTTGTCATCTTTGTGGCGTTACCGAAGTTTATAAAGTCGGTGGCGCTAGCGCGATTGCGGCCATGGCGTATGGAACGGAGACTATTCCTAAAGTTGACGTCATAACTGGACCGGGAAATATTTTTGTGGCTACCGCAAAAAAGATGGTTTTTGGTGAAGTCAACATTGACATGATAGCTGGACCTAGCGAGATAGGCGTTTTAGCCGACGATAGCGCCAACGCAAATCACATAGCGATAGATTTGCTTTCTCAAGCTGAGCATGACGAGATGGCGAGTTCTATTTTGATAACTCCGTCACAAAAATTAGCCGATGAAGTGAAAATAGAGATAGAGAATTGGCTTGTAAAACTTCCACGTCAAGAGATTGCGAGAAAATCGATTGAAGAACGCGGAGCCATAATAGTTACAAAAGACATGGATGAAGCGGTTAATCTTATGAACCAAATAGCGCCTGAACATTTAGAGGTTGCAACGCTAAGCCCATTTGAACTTCTGGCGTCCATCAAGCATGCGGGAGCCATATTTTTGGGTCATTTCACTCCAGAAGCTATAGGCGATTACGTAGCGGGACCTAACCATACTTTGCCGACAGGCGGAACCGCAAAGTTTTACTCTCCACTAGGCGTTGAGAACTTTATGAAAAAGAGTTCCATTATCGCTTTTAGTAAAAAAGGCATTAACGAGATAGGAAAAGAGTGCGCGTTAATCGCAAACACCGAGGGCTTAACCGCTCATGAGCAGTCTGTGAGAGTGAGACTTACTGACGTTTAGAACTAGTTTAGTTCTAAACAATCGCTTATGGAATAAAGTCCAGCTTCTTTATCCGATAACCAATCAGCGGCTCTAATTGCGCCTTTGCTAAACGTGCTTCTTGAAGTCGCCGTATGGTTAAGCTCGATAAATTCGCCATCGTTATAAAAACCAACGGTATGACGACCAACGATGTCTCCGCCTCTTAAAGCCATGACGGAGATTTCATCTTTAGTTCTGGCTCCAATGTTGCCATCTCGGCCGCTAACGCGGACTTTTTGGATGTCAAGTCCACGACCAGCCGCAGCCGACTCGCTTAGAGTAAGCGCTGTGCCACTTGGCGCGTCTTTCTTGTGTCTATGGTGCATTTCAACTATCTCTATGTCAAAACCATCCAGAGCGGCGGAGGCCTGATATACCAACTTGTTTAAAAGAGCCACTCCTAAAGACATGTTCGTAGAGTAAAGAACGGGCATGATTTCACTCGCTTGTTTGAGTAGATTAAGCTGATGAGTATTTAATCCAGTTGTCCCTATTACTAATGGTTTTGGAGTTTTTATAGATTGCTCGAGTAGGATTTCACAGGCTTCAGGTAAAGAAAAATCTATAACGACGTCACTTGCGTTTAGAAATGATTTCATGTCAGAAGTTACAAGGATGGAAGGGTCAATGGAAAAATCCAAACTATTTCTAACAAAAACGCTACTTACACTCATGTTGTTTGTTTCTTTTATATTTTCTAAAAGAAGTTTGCCAACTCTGCCACTTGCCCCAAATACACCGATCTTAATCATAGTTTTGCCTTCAATATCCGTTTTTAAAATGATACCAAATCTTTTACGCTTTTTTGATTAATTATTACGACGCTTGCATGCTAAGTAACTTTGTTATCATGTTTTTCATAAGGCTTTCGTGCATATCTGGGTTTTCGTCTAAAAAGCTTTTGAAATTTTTCTTCGATATGGTTAGAGCCGTTAAATTTTCTATGGCTTTGACTGAGGCCGTCCGTTTTATATCCCCAATAATGGCTATTTCGCCAAAATAGTCTTTGTCTGTGAGTACGTTTCTTTTCTTGTTGTTTATTTCAACTCTCGCTTTTCCCTCTATAATAATAAATAGCGTGTCTCCTACGCCTCCTTGTTCGACAATGTATTCATCAGGTGAGAATCTAAGGACTTTTGTAGACTTTCCGAGTAGTTTCAAATCCTGTAACTTTAAATTTTGAAAGAGCGGTACGGAGTTTAGGTACATCATTTTTTCATAAGTGGCTAGCGTTTTTGCTTGGTATAGAATTTTTTGCAACAACTCGTTTACATAAAAATTATTGCTAAGAGCGAACCAATCTAAATTTACTCCGGCCAGGTACTCCGATGGGTTATGTCGCGTACATAATAAAGCGGCCGTTGAGATTTCTATATCCGTATGATGGAGTAAACTGATTATGACCGCTTTGTTGTCATTTTTTCTTACTCTATTTAATTGTAGATTAAATTCATCTCTAAGAGATAATAATTTGTCGGAAATTTCTTCGTTCATAAAACTCAAAGTCTCTTTAGTTAACTTAAAATTATCATCAACATGCTTACCTTTGGAAAGATTCGCTAATATTTTTAGCGTCTCTCTATGATCTTCATAGATGATAAAAAGAAGCGCAAACAGTTCTTGAATAATCGTATTGAATTGATTTCTAACGCTATACTTTAAAAATAATATTTCACGCGACGAATCATCATATATGGAAGCTTGTAATTTTAGCAATGAGCTTAATTCGCTAGATAGTTCTAAAATTTCAGAATGTATCTTTGCGTTTGTGTTAAATACGCTATCCATTATTTTGTGATGCAATTCATCTGTGATGTTAAATTGCTTTTGAAGGGATTTGAGATAGTTTATGTCTAAGTCTACATGAGCGTTTAGCGCGTCCATTATCATATTTTTATAGCTATCTTTTTGGTATCTTCTTTCAGTTGATTTTTCTATACTACTGTCGAATAAATCTTCATGTTTGACTTTTATCGATTTAATCACTCCAAGATGCTCTTTTGATGAAATTCCAATTTGCTCTCGCAATTTTTCAAGGATTACCATACTGTCTTCATTCAAAATCCCTTCTTGCAATAAATCTTGAACGGTCTCTTTATATCTGTCCAATCTTTCTTGTTTGCTACTACTTTCATTTACGTAGGTGTAATAAATTTCTTTTAAATTGTTTGGAATAGCCTTTACGGAATCCCATCTTTTAATGAATTTGAGCGCGAATCTCTCTTGAAGAAAATAACTCTCTTGCCTAAATATTTCTTTATATAAAATAGTCGTTGAAACAAAAATCGTAAAAAAGTAAAATAAAGAATAGATTAATGGATAGTGTGAATAAGATGGAGCGCCTGCAAACGCGTAAAACGTATTGAATGAAATAAACGCGGTAACTACTTTTAATCTATGTTGCAACGTCTCATAGTCGCAATTTTTGATGATGTGATTTTTCCATAAAATCTGTTCAACTCCCTTAAATATCAAAAAACTAACTAGACTAAAAGAAGCGAGAGTGAGAGGGACAGCGATAAAAATAGGAATGTGTTTTATAAAGAAAAAGCCATCTGAAAGCATGGATACTCCATGATGAGCCCAAGCACCAGAAAAATAATATTCAAAACTTCCCGATTGCAGGTAAAAATATAAATAAAATCCTAGAATCATGCCTGGGAATGAGTAAAAAACAAAGCTTTTTTGTTGACTTGGAGTTTCTTTCCAATAGTTACTTTCCATATCAATGTCGGGACAATCTTGTTTGCAGGCGGTACATGTGGAACATGCCGAGTTTTGCATATAATTTTTAGCATTTGAAACGCAGTATATTTTTTCAACTACGCCAACAGGGCAAAAAAAGTTACACCAACTTTTACCAGTGAAGACAAGGTTAGTGGCAAAGGCGGAAGTTATGATTAGTATCAAGTATATTGCCAAATATATATTGTCAAAGTTGATTATGGCGAGTCTAAGCGATAAAGCTATAAAGAGTAGTGAATATTGCAAAAAATAGAAGTTGTTTTCAAACCATAATGGAACTTTTCTTTTTTCAACCCAATCAAGTTTTTGTGAAATTTTGGAAAAAAACGCAAGTGGACAACTGTTTCTCCAATTGGAAAATCCAATCAATACTAAACCGATGGGTAAGAGTGGAATTATGGCTGTCCAAAAAATCGCACTCGACCCATCAAAGAAAAAAAGTACAGGAACCATTGATATAAAGATAATAAGAAAAATGATTTCTGAAATTTTAGAAATTGTTTTATTCATCTTTGTATAGGTATTGTTCTATTTTTCCATAGGGGTATCGTCTCTATTTCCCCATTCTCGCATTGAAGCGTCGTAAATTTTCACGTCTTTAAAGTTTAAGCGCTCATGGAGTATATACCAGTTCATAGAAGCTTCGAGTCCACCAGTGCAGTATGTTATCACTTCTTTTTCCGCATTAAGACCATCTGTTTTTATATATACTTCGTTGAGCTCTTCGTTTGATTTTATTGTTTCATCCGTATCAAATTTATTACTCCAAGCGCTACTTTTCGCTTTAGCGATATGCCCCAATCTCTTTACGCCTTTGGATTGAGCCTCTGCGTTGAAATATCTAAGCGGTCTCGCTTCTATCATTGGAATTTTTCCTATGTTGTCTTTCACGTAATCTAAATCCACTAAAATGTTTGGATTGAATTTAGCTACGAAATTTCCAGTTTTTGGAGTTCGAGGCGTTTTAGAGATAAATCCTTCATACTCTTCTATCCAAGCGGCGTAACCACCATTCAATATAGATACGTTTTCGAAGCCATTGGTGATGAGAGAGAGAGCTATATAACTAGCTTTTAGAAGTTCTTTAGGTTGGTTATGACCATAAATAACAACTATGGAGTCATTGTCTATTCCAAGCGATCTCGCTACCGTTTCTATTGTCTTTGAAGAATTCATAAGCTGATACGCGTCTACGCTATGTCGAAAATCAGAGATGTCCGCTCGAAGCGCGCCAGGAATATGACCCTTATCAAAAGTATCTGGATTAGTGGTGTCTAATATCACCAAGTTCTTTTTTGGCATCTGTTCTCTCAGGTCGCTTGAGCTGATAAAAGCTTCCGAAGAAAACAAGTAGACCGAGCTTAAGAGAAGAATTAGTAAAAGTTTCATTTTACGTCCTTTATTAAAATTTATAGCGCATTATACCTAAAATATAATGCGTAATAATTACATCAGCATACAAAAAAGTAGCAAGACTTCAATATTGTTAGTTTAAAAGCTCGTCTACGTAAGATATGGCGCTTAGCGCCGCAACAGCGCCATCGCCCGCGGCGCTTACAACTTGTTTAGGAGCTTCAACCCTCATATCTCCAGTGGCAAAAAGTCCTGGAACCGACGTTCTCATGCCAAGGTCAACCATGACTTGGCCTTGATTGTTCATTTCACAAAGAAAAGTTCCATCTTCTTGAATTAGCGTTTCATTGTTCACGTCGTTTCCAACAAACGTAAATACGCCTGGAACTTTAATGTCGCGAATCTTTCCCTCTTTATTTTTTACTTTTAATCCCGTGACGCCAGTCGCGTCGCCATAAACTTCCTCGGGAACGGAGTTGAGAACAAGTTCAATGTTTGGAGTGTTTTTAATTCTATTTACAGTGTTTGGAGCCGAACGAAAAGCGTCGCGTCTATGTACAAGATAAACTTTTGAACAAATTTTTGCCAAATAGAGAGCTTCTTCCAACGCGGTGTCTCCACCGCCGACGACCGCAACTTCTTTTCCTTTATAGAAAAAACCGTCACAAGTCGCGCAAGTGCTAACGCCTTTGCCAAAAAGCTCGTCTTCGCCTTTAAATCCAGCTCGACGAGGAGAAGAACCCGTTCCTATGATAACGCTATGAGCGTCGGTCGTAGTTCCGTCTTCTTTATGTATAGTGAAAAGATCACCACTTTTAGTAACTCTCGTTACGTTAACCATGGCGTGAACAAGACCAAACTTTTGACATTGAGCGGGCCATGGAATCATTAAATCCATACCCGTAATCTCTCCAGTAACTCCAGGATAATTTTCTATCTCCGAGCTTTGAGTTATTTGTCCGCCAGGCATGCCTTTTTCAAACATAGTAACGTTATCTAAACCACCACGCGTCGCGTAAAGCCCCGCAGTAAGACCAGCCGGTCCTCCACCAATAATTGCGCAATCTAATATCATTATTTTTCCTTATAAGCTTTTTATATCTTGAGATAACTCTTTTAAATTATCTAGTTTACGTATCATACTATCTTGTTTATAAAGAGTCTCTTTGTTTCTCTTTATAATAAAAATAGATGGGGAATTGTATATGTTAAATCTTTGAATAAATTTGAGTGAAGTGTTTGTTCCAGCTCTTAAAAATATGGTTGTATCCGTATTCTCTCTGACGTTATTATAGTAGTCAATCGCTAAAATTCGTATGTTTAAATTTGTATGAGCCAATAGTTCCATGGTATCTTTATCATGTGAAGAATAAAGCACAATCACGTATTTATCTTCTTTTGGAGTAAAAACATCACTTTTTTCGTAAAAGACCCAATCTTTAAAGTCTATAAATTTATATTCTGAAAATTTGTAGTTAAAGTAAGCGAAAGCGGCGGCTATCATAGCCGCGCCAAAGAAAGAGGCTAAAAGAGTAGATAAAGAAAAGAGACTTTTGCCTCCTCGCTTTTTCAATCTTTAAACCTTGGGAGTGAAATTACGCTAATAATTTATTGATTCTATCAGCAAGCGCTTGTTTAGATTGCGCGCCAACGATTTGATCTGCTAATTCACCATTTTTAAAGAACATAATAGTAGGAATAGAGCGAATACCAAATTTAACAGCGATATCTTGTTCTTCATCAGTATTAACTTTACAGATGTTAGCGATACCTTCAAAGTCTTCCGCTAATTCTTCAACGATTGGAGCGATCATACGACAAGGTCCACACCAAGGAGCCCAGAAGTCTACCAAAGATACTCCCTCTGCAAGCGTTGCTTCAAAGTTTGCACCAGTTAATTCTATATATTTACCCATTAGTAAATCCTTTTATAATATTTATTTCGCAGTATTATACATGTGAAATGATTAAATGGAACTTTAGAGTTAATTTATATCCGTTTTTTTAAGAGAGAGCGTTTTGATAAAAACATAGCCATTTTCTCCCATATCGTTGCGTTGTCAATTCTTTAAATATACTAATGTATTTTATAGTGCTTTTTTATTTATAATGATACAATTATTGAATGAAAGCTTTATTGAATGTTATAATATCATTTTTATTTTTATCGAAATTTCTTTTTGCTCAAGAGTTTGAGAAGGTTTCTATTGAACTTCAATGGCTAAATCAATTTCAGTTCGCGGGCTTTTACGTCGCTAAAGAAAAAGGTTATTATGAGGAGTTTGGCCTCGACGTCGAAATAAAGCCATACACAGGTAAAACGAATCTAGTTTCAAACGTGGAAAATCAGATAGCCACTTACGCAACTGGAAAATCCTCTATTCTCATTCACCAAAGCAAACACAAAAATCTCGTCGTCCTTGACGCGATTTTTGAACACTCTCCCTCCGTGCTGATAACGACAGATCCAAGAATGACTCATCCCTACGATTTAAAAAACAAAAGAATAATGGTCACCTCAGATCAGTCGAACGCGACCTCTTTTTACGCGATGCTACTTTCTCAGGGAATTGTTGAAAATGACCTAATAAAGCAAAAACACTCCTTTGACGTCAACGACCTTATCAACGGTAAAACTGACGCCATGGCCTCTTATATATCAAACGAACCTTTTCTCTTAAGGCAAAAAAATATTGATTTTAACGTTTTGAATCCAAAAGATTATGGATACGACTTTTACGGTGACTTGCTTTACACGTCTCAAAAAGAGTTGATGGAGCATTCAGAGCGGGCCGACAAATTTGTAAAAGCGAGTCGTAAAGGTTGGAGTGAGGCGTTCAATGACGTTAACGCAACCGCAAAGCTAATATTTGAAAAGTACAACGAGCAGAAAAAATCTCTAAAAAGTCTCGTTTATGAGGGTAACGCTCTTAAATCTTTTTGGTGCGATAATCCCAAGACGGGACCTGTCTTAAGTTATAAACGCTTTGAACAGATGTCGGAATTATACATGTACAATAATTTAATCTCAACAAAACCTGATTTGCTCGCATTTTTGGATCCTCTTCATTTTACGCGTAAAAAAGTCATTATTGGCGTACTAGCTAAACGCGGAATTGGAAAAGCCATTGACACATGGAAACCCATGCTTGAGAATATGAATTTTGAATTATCAAAATACTTCATAAGCATGAGAGCTCTGAGTTTTGAAGAGATAGATTTAGCGGTAAAGGAGGGTAGCGTCGATTTTGTTCTGACGAACTCCATGCAGTACGTTCAACTCGAAGCGAAATATGGAACAAGTCGAATGGCGACTCTGCTAAATGATTCTCCTCAAGGTCCCATTAGTGAATATGGAGCGGTTATTTTTACTCATGTCGACAACAAAGAGATAAACGCTTTAAAGGACTTAAAAAACAAAACCTTCGCGGCTGTAAATCAAGTCTCATTTGGAGGCTGGATCATGGCAAAAAAAACATTGCGCGACGCCGGAGTGAAAGAAGAGGACTTTAAATCACTCAAGTTTTTGCAAACGCACGACAATGTGGTTCAAGCCGTTTTAGACAAAGCGCTAGAAGCGGGAACGGTAAGAAGCGATACGTTGGAAACCTTGTGCGAAGATGGTAAAATAGACCTTAAAAAAATAAAAATTCTTAATCCTCTCCATTATGATAACTTTGGATATTTAGTAAGCACAGAGCTTTATCCTGAGTGGTCTTTTGCCAAAACAGCGGACACGGATAATGGGATTTCAAGCGCCATTCTTTCAATTTTATTGCAACCAGATCATTTTCATCGTTCTAATTTGCCTAGTTGGAGCATTCCTCTAAACTATAAGCCAATTCACGATTTGTTAAAAACCTTAGAGTTAGAACCGTACAAGCCCTCACCAATAAGCTATAAGAACATTTTTAGAGAGTATTACATGACGATTATCATCATGGTCGCGTTGATGTTTACTCTACTGGCGTTTAACAGTTATCTAAATATAATGGTTCGTAAACGCACTCATGAGTTAGTGCAAGCAAATGAAGCTTTGAAATTTCTTTCTCAAACGGATGAACTGACTCAAATAGCGAATCGTCGGCAATTTTTTCAAATGGCGCAACAGTATTTTAACGTTGCAAAACGAAATGACACTCCTCTGGCGCTACTATATTTAGACATAGATTGGTTTAAAAACATCAACGATGGATATGGCCATGACGTTGGCGACGAGGTTCTTAAACTTTTTGTAAGAACTATAGAAAAAAGTTTACGAAAAAGTGATCTTTTTGGTCGAGTTGGAGGGGAAGAGTTTTCTATTTTGTTGCAAAATTCAAGCGATAACGACGCTTTGATTACAGCGAATAAAATGAGGAAAAGCATTGAAGAGACGCCTTACGTTTCAAATAAAAATGAGATAATAAATTTTACCGTAAGCATAGGAATAAGCTCTTTGGATAGGGAAAAGAATAAATTCTCAGACTTGATAAAAAGCGCGGACAACGCATTATACAAAGCAAAAGAGAGAGGTCGAAACAGAGTCGTTTTAAACTGACGCAAGTTGAAAAAGAGGATTGAAATTATGAACAGATGGATGAAAATCGCCTACGACGAGGCGACGAAGGGAATGTTGGCGAATGATGGAGGACCGTTTGGCTCGGTCATAGTTAAGGACGATAAAATAATCGCGACCGCTCATAACGAGGTATTAACCACTAAAGACCCCACGGCTCACGCCGAGGTGAACGCGATTAGAATCGCAAGCAAGAGATTGGATAGTTTTGATCTCTCCGGATGCGTTCTTTACACTACGTGCATGCCGTGTCCCATGTGTTTGGGAGCCATCATGTGGGCGAGAATTAGTAGCGTTTACTATGGAGCGACCGAGGAGGACGCGGCAAATGGGGGTTTTGACGACAAGCGTTTTTATGAGATAATAAATGGCGCCGATAAAACTTTAATCTTTCAACAAATCGACCATAAAATCAACGCTGAACTCTTCGAGGAGTGGAATAAAAAAG
>ERZ889078.1194-NODE-1194-length-21188-cov-13.236124_pt1 | contig 21188 bp, 14 predicted proteins | sample MGYA00521266_ERZ889078 | MGnify/ENA primary metagenome ERZ889078 (study PRJEB32303, sample SAMEA104408618) | aquatic metagenome | biome: Brackish water; feature: Pelagic; material: water | place: Baltic Sea | collected 2014-06-16T06:34:00 | depth 76,534 m ...
AAAGAATTTAAAAACAACTTATTATGAGTTATTTTGTTGATAAAAATGGATATTATGGTCAGTTTGGTGGTGCTTTTATACCAGAACTATTATATCCAAATGTGAAAGAATTAGAAGATAATTATTTAAAAATATTAGAATCAGCATCTTTCAAAAAAGAATTTAAAGATTTGTTAGATAATTACGTTGGACGGCCAACTCCTTTGTATTTAGCCAAACGTTTGTCCGAAAAATATGGAGCTACTATTTATTTGAAACGAGAAGATTTATGTCATACAGGCGCACATAAAATTAATAATACTATTGGGCAAATATTAGTCGCAAAACATTTAGGAAAAAAACGAATTATTGCGGAGACAGGTGCTGGTCAACACGGAGTTGCAACTGCAACTGTTTGTGCCTTGATGGATTTAGAATGTATTGTTTTTATGGGTGAAGTTGACATTAAGCGTCAGGCGCCAAATGTAGCTCGTATGAAAATGTTAGGGGCTAAAGTTGTTCCAGCTATAAGTGGTAGTAAAACATTAAAAGACGCTACGAATGAAGCAATTAGAGATTGGATTGGAAACCCAGAAGACACCTATTATTTAATAGGTTCTGTTGTTGGACCACATCCATACCCAGATATGGTGGCTCGTTTACAATCTATCATTAGTAAAGAAATAAAAGAGCAGTTAAAAGCTCAAACAGGCAATGAAAATCCAGATATGGTGATTGCTTGTGTTGGTGGTGGAAGTAATGCCGCAGGCGCTTTTTATCATTATTTAGACGAAAAAAGCGTAAAATTAATTGCTGTTGAAGCTGCTGGTTTAGGAGTTTATAGTGGAGAATCTGCCGCTACATCATTATTAGGTGAAGTTGGAGTTTTACATGGTAGTAAAACTATTTTAATGCAAGATGAATACGGACAAGTAACAGAGCCTTATTCAATTTCAGCAGGTTTAGATTATCCAGGAATTGGACCTTTGCATGCTTTCTTACATGAAAGTAAACGTGCAGAATTTATGAATGCAACAGACCAAGAAGCGTTGGATGCAGCCTATGAATTAACAAAAGTTGAAGGAATTATTCCAGCATTAGAATCTGCTCATGCATTGGCAGTTTTACCAAAAATGAAATTTAAAAAAGAACAAGTAATTGTAATTAATTTATCAGGAAGAGGCGATAAAGATTTAGAAACCTATATAACACATTTGAAAAATGAATAAGTTGAGTATTTTATTCAGTACAAAACAGCATAATTTATGTTCAGTTTTTTTTACAGCAGGTTTTCCAAAACTAAATGATACTGAAATTATTATTAAAAGTTTAGAAAGTAGTGGTGTAGATTTTATTGAAGTTGGTTTGCCATATTCCGATCCATTAGCTGACGGCCCAACTATTCAATACAGTAGTTCGGTTGCTTTGGCCAATGGAATGAATTTGGATCTAATTTTCAATCAATTAGAAGCTTTAAAAGATTCGGTTAAAGTTCCATTAGTTTTAATGGGATATTTAAATCAGATGATAAAATATGGTGAAGAAAAATTTTGTCAGAAATGTAAAGATTGTGGAATTGAAAGTGTAATAATTCCCGATTTACCAATGATAGAGTATGAGTCTCATTACCAACAATTATTTGCAAGTTATAATATTTCAAACGTATTTTTAATTACACCTCAAACTTCAGAAGAACGTATTTTAAAAATTGATAAAATAACCAATGCATTTATTTATGTAGTTGCTTCTTCCTCAATTACAGGTGCTAAAGGTGAAATTTCTTCAAAACAAATAGCCTATTTTGAACGAATTAAAAAAATGAATTTAAAAAGTAGATTAATTGCAGGTTTTGGAATTTCAGATAAAACTACATTTAATACTGCTTGTAATTATATGAATGGTGCAATTATAGGCTCAGCATTTATTAATTATTTGGCAGAAAAAGGTGTAAATTCTATCAATAAATTTATTGAAGCAATTCGCTAAGAATGTTTTTGTAATAAACTAATTCACTTTCAATAACTTAATATCAAAAACAAGTACAGATCCACCTGGAATTCCATTGTAATTATTACTGCCATAGCCTAATTGTGAAGGGATTAAAAGAATTCCTTCACCACCTTCATTAAAATAGGTAATTCCTTCTGTCCAGCCAGCAATAACTTGTTGTAAGTTAAATGAAATTCCTTCTGAATTACTTTGATCGAATACTGTACCATTTAAATAGTAGCCTTTGTAATTAACTGTAACATTAGAATTACTGTTAGGTTTAGCTCCTTCTCCCTGTGTCTCTATGACATAATACAATCCGGAATTACTTTTTTTAGCTACTAAATTATGATCTTCAATATATTGAAGAATATCTTCTTCGGTTTGAATTTTATTAGTTGAATCTTCATTATTACAAGAAATAAATAACAGTATAAGTAATAGGAAAAAATATGATTTCATAAGCTGAGTTGTAAATTTAATTTGTCTGCGAATATAGGTTAAATTAGAATTAAATGATTAATCGTTTAAAAAACTATTATTTCCAGTAAATCAATTGCTTTTTTTTATTATTAAATTGTGAGAAATGTTTTAGATTAATAACTTTGAAAATCTAACTAAAAAAAATAAATACTTATGGAATTACCAAAAAGAGCAGGTGAAAGCCCAATAGCAATAGAATTAGAAGAAGGAAAAAGATACGCTTGGTGTACATGTGGTTTATCAGAAAATCAACCGCTTTGTGATGGGAAGCATAAAGGACAAGGAATGAGTCCACAAGTTTTTGTAGCCGAAAAAACGGAAACGAAACATTTTTGTACTTGTAAAGAAACTAAGAATGGTCCTTTTTGTGATGGTTCACACAAATAATAAAAGCATTTAAAAATATTTTTTGTATTGTAAAACCCTAAAATCAACTGTGTTGAATTTAGGGTTTTGTTGTTTTAAAATGTAAATTTAGGCTGAATATTTTATTTAAAACTCCCCTTAATTGTCCGCCAATATTTCCATAACATAAATTAACATCACCATTTTTAAAATTGACTACTTAAAACCGAGGCGAAGTTAAAGTGCCAACAATTTACTTGGTAGCCTGTTCAGGAATAAATGGTTTGTATGGGTGTTTATGAGTAAAAATTCACAAATTATTCAATTGTAAAATTGAAATAGGTATTAGGATATGGTTCATTACGTAATGTAAAATGCCACCATTCTTGATGATAATTTCTAAAATTGTGTTTCTTCATTACATCTTGTAAAATTTTACGATTTTTAATTTGTTTTGAAGTTAAATTTTGATTTGAAACCCAAGATTCTTTTCCGAAAAAATCATAAGGACTTCCCATATCTAATTCCTCTTTTTTTTCTGTAGATAAATCAATTATGGTAATATCAACAGTACTACCTCTACTATGCCCAGATAGAGAGGCAATATAATGCTCTATGAACAAATTCTTTTTTTTAACATTGGGATAAAAATCATTTTTTTTAAGTGTATCACCTAAAATTTTAGCCCAACTTACAAAGTGATCTACTGCTACTTGAGGTCTGTAGGCATCATAAACTTTTAGCCCTAAATGATGTTTTTCTAACTCTTCCTGAACTTTTTTTAGTGCTATTGCAGCTTCTTTCGTTGTAATAGCTTCAGCTTTAGAATACCCATTTATTTGTTTTCCTATAAAGTTATTATCACTAAAATAGCGTATTTCTAATTCAATAGTTGGGATTATGTTTTTTAAATGCACAAACCTATCAGGTAACTGTTGAGCAAGACTTTTTGTTGCTAAAATTAAAATAAATAGTACTAAATAGTTAACTTTTTTATTTAACACGCTCGCCATTTATATAGGTTTCTTCTGCGTTAATATATGGAATTTCCTTTGCATCAGCCTCCATAATGTTTTTATCTAGAATTATAAAATCAGCAAATTTTCCCACTTCGATACTACCTTTTTCATTTTCTTCAAAATTAGAAAAGGCTGCCCAAATGGTCATCCCTTTTAAAGTTTCTTTACGTGTTAACGCATTTTCCATTTGAAAACCATTTTCAGGATAATTATTTAAATCTTTACGAGCAACCGCAGCATAAAAAGTTAAAAACGGACTAACTTTTTCAATAGGGAAATCGGTTCCTAAAGCTATTTTCCCATAATTGGTTAGTAAATTTTTATAGGCATAAGCACCTTTTATTCTTTCGGCTCCAACTCTGTCTTCTGCCCAATACATATCAGAAGTTGCGTGTGTTGGCTGTACTGAAGGTAAAATATTGTCGAAATATTTAAAATCTTCTTTATCAATAATTTGTGCATGCTCAATTCTCCAACGTCTATCAGTTTTTCCTTTTAAAACTTTTTTATAAGTTTTTAATAGTAAATAATTTGCTGAATCCCCGATAGCGTGTGAATTCATCTGATAATCTGAAGCGGCAATTTGTTTTGAAATATTCATAAAGTCTTCTGGAGTAGCTAAGAGTGCTCCAAAATGATTGTGTTTGTCTGAATATGGTTTTTTCATTGCTGCACCTCTTGAGCCCAATGCGCCATCACCGTAAACTTTTATGGAACGAACATTTAATCGGTCGGTTTTTACAATCCCTTTATTTAAATAGTAGTTTACATCTTTAGGAGTATTTGAAACCATCGCATAGATTCTAATTTTTAATTCACCAGCTTGTTGTAAACTATCAATTAATTCAATTACTTCACGTGAAAGACCAGCGTCATCAACAGTTGTTAAACCTAAATCAATGCAAATTTTTTCAGCATCTTTCAAGGCTTTAATTTGTTCTTTTTTTGAAGGTTTAGGAATTTTTATTTCAATTAATTCCATAGGATTATCAATAAAAACACCAGTTAATTTGCCTTCTTTTTGAAGTATTTCACCACCTGAAAAAGGAGTATTAATAGTAACCCCAGCCAAATCTATAGCAGTTTGGTTTGCTAACAATGCATGGCCATCAATTCTAGTAATAGAAACAGGTATATTTGGGAATAATTCATCTAGTTTATCTTTTGTTGGGAATTCTTTTATTTCCCAATCATTTTGATCCCAGCCACGACCAGTAATATAGCTTACATTTTTTTCTTTTTGAAAATCAATAATTTTTTGAACAACTTCATCAAAACTTTTTGTACCCGTTAAATCTACTTTTTGTTGTTGTAATCCTAATTCGTAAAAATGGCAATGCGCATCAATAAACCCAGGAACAATTGTTTTTCCTTTTACATCATTCACATAAGTTGAAGCATATTTTGATTGAATTTCTGAAGTCGTTCCAACATCAATAATTTTTCCGTCTTTTATGGCCAAAGCTTCAGCTAACTCAAAATTATCATTTACGGTGTATATAATAGCATTTATGATAATGGTGTCTACTTTTTCTTTTTTTGAACAAGAAATTATAACGATAATCAAAAATAATAATGATAATTTTTTCATTTTGAAATTTTATAAATAAGTGTCTAATAAATAAATTAAGGCTGTCATGGATGCGGCTCCTAATTCCAATTCACGTTTATTTACCTTATCAAAGGTGTCAATTGCAGTATGATGATAATCAAAATAGCGTTGTGAATCTGGCCTATAACCAAATAAAGAAATGGTATCATTTTTTAGCGGTGCAATATCAGCACCACTTCCACCTGTATTTATATCATGCAAACCATAAGGGGCCAATAAAGATTTCCAACTCATAAATAATTCTTTATTTTTGCCATTAGCATCAAAAGAAAAACCTCTAGGAGTAAAACCTCCCGAATCTGATTCTAGTGCTGCAATATGAATTTCATTGTTATTTTTAGCTTCTTCAGCATATTTTTCACCTCCTCTTGATCCATTTTCTTCATTCATAAATAATACAACTCTTAAAGTGTGTTTTAGTTTTATACCATTTAATTCTAACAAACGAGCAACTTCAATAGATTGTACTATTCCTGCGCCATCATCATGAGCGCCATCTCCTAAATCCCAAGAATCTAAATGCCCACCAACTGTAATATATTTTTCAGGAAATTCACTTCCAGTAATTTCACCAATCACATTAAATGAAGGGGCATCAGGCAAGGTTTTACAACTTTGTTTAAAGTAAAATTTTAAAGCTGGATTTTCTTTTAATTGTTTGCTTAACAAGTTCGCTGCTTTTGTGCTAATTGCAGCAGTTGGCACTTTTTCTTCTTCAGGTAAATCTCCATAACTCATAACGCCAGTATGTGGGTAATCATCGATGCTATTTGTCATGGAACGAACAATGACTCCTAAAGCACCAAATTTACCAGTAACCATTGCTCCAGAATATCTTTGATCTACACAACCTCCATATGCTTCAAAAGTTCTAATTAAAGTATCATCAAAAGGGCGATTAAAAAATACAATTTTACCTCTTAACTTTTCACCTAAAGCTTCAGCTTCATCTAAACTTTTAATTTCAATAACTTCTCCTGAAATTCCATTTTCTAAAGTTGAAATTGAGCCTCCCAAAGCACAAATAGGAACGTTAAATTTGGTATTGTTAGCGGTGAAATAAGCTTCTTCTTTTTCACCTCGTACCCAATGAGGAACCATAATAGGTTGCAACCAAACTTTATCAAAGTTTAATTCATTCATTAATTTTTCTCCCCATTCAACTGCTTGTTGCGCTTCAGGAGAACCAGATAAACGTCCACCAATATCGTTTGATAAAACATCTAACCATTGGTAACATTGTCCTTTAGTTAGTGCTGAATTAAATAGTTGCTTAATAGTTGTTGAATCTTTTTTGTTTACAATTTGTTGAACTTCTTGGCTCGATTTTGCATTCGTATTAGAAATTAAAGCAATTAATAAACTTAAAGTAAATAATAGTTTCTTCATTTTAGAGTAGTTAATATTAGGATTGTTAAAACTACACAAAAAAGATGAAAATATTTAAACTTGTATTACAAATCAAATTTATAAGTAATACCCGCTAAAATTTGTAAAGTTTGTACTTGGTAATTTACAAATGTGTGGTATTTCTCACCTAATGCATTGTTAATTTTAGCAAAAGCAGTTAGCCTATCTGAAAAAATATAACCTCCATTTAAATTTAAATCCATGTAAGATTTATTTTCAATAATTACACCATTTTCAGGTAAATCATTATAAGCAATCACATAATCTTTAGTAGAGCCATTATAAAATAATTTTGCCCCAGCAAACCAATTTTTATTTTGATAATCGGCTGAAATAGTTGCTTTTATTGCTGGTAAATTCCAAGCTTCTAGTTGTGTTTCAGTAGTGAAGTTTGAATAATTTATAGTGGCACTAAAATCAAATTCTTCAGAAGCATCTATCGTAATTTCACCAAATAAACCCAACGTTTTAATGTTATCATAAATAACGTTAAAAGAGTTTCCGGCCTCATAAGCCTTTTCTATAGTTGTAATTCCATCGGTTTTTGTTTGGTTTTGTATAAATAGAGGTTTGTTTTTTTCATAAGTATGACTTACATTAAAATTATAACCAATATTTGAAGCTAATTTTCCTTTTGCCCCTGCAAATGCTTTGTATTGTTGATCGGTTTGTAAAATGCTAAGAGTTGGTGAAACATAAGGGTTTTCGTAAGTAAAATCACTATAGGTATTTTGTACTAAATCACCAGTAACACCTGCAACTAGAATTAAAACTTCATCAACTAATTTAAGAGAAGCTGTAACATTTGGGTAAGCATAAAAATCAGTCATTTTATGCTCTAAATCGTTGGTGTAATATAATTTAGCGCCTAAATTCACAGTCAAGTTTTCACGTAAAACTTCTAAATTTGGACTAAATCCAAAGTTTAAGAAACTATGATTTACATCGCTAGATGTAAGGGAGCTTTGCTTGAATTTTCCAGCAACAAAATCAATAGTAAACTCACTATTAATTAATTCTGTTGAGATAGGAAATTCAAATTTAGGTTTTACTAGAAGACGAAATTCATTACTGTTATAATTGTCTGAAAAATTTCTAATTTCAGCAGTTGCACCTTTAAAAAATGAATCTTCAAAATCAATTTTACCACCTACATATACATTTTTATAAACCAGTTCTTCATCTATAGCATTTATAAAAGCATCTTCAAAATTAATAGCAGTTGGTAAACCGTAATAATTGTATTGTTTTTGTTGTACACCAGCATTCACTTGCCAATTATAATCTCGGTCAAATTGTTTATAATACCCATCAATTCTGGTATCAGAAAAATTATCATTTAGTATTAAATTTTTAATACCTCCTTCTGAAGAATGATGATTTATAAAAATGCCAAAATCGTTATATCTAGTATCTCCAGAATGTAAATATGCTTCAAATAAGGGGCTTTTGAAATTCCCAAATCCGGCTGAAATATAGTTTTGAAACAAACGTTCTTTAGGTTCTTTAACAACACCTTTCGCTTTTCCTTTTGAAGGTGTAAATGTTGAAGCTACTGGAATTGAAAAAATACTATAGGTTACTTTTTCTTTTTCAATAGTGCTGGTGTCTTCAATTTTTGGATTTGAAGTTACTTTAAAGGCATTAGAAATTGTTGGTGTATATGGTTTTACAACATTTATTTCTTCTGTTTTTAAGGTGTCCTTTTTTGTTTCCTGAGAAAAAGTAACACCAGTTATTAATAGTGTTAATGAAGTTATAAGAAGCTTTCGCATTGTCTTTTAAGTTTATTCGTTTATTAGTGTAATTTTAATTCTTTACAGACTCATTTGTTTTGGCCTGTTCTGTTTTAATTCTTTTGAGTTCTTTGGTTGCTTCCTCAACTACATCATCAAATTCGGCAAAGTTTTTTAGTACACTTTCTAAAATATAGGTTGCTTGATAGGCATCTTGTAATTCATAATAATTAGTTGCCATGAGTATTAAACCTTTCGCTCCCCAATATTTATATGCCGCATAATCTGCAGCGATTTTTTGAACTATTTCATTGGAAACTCTGTAACTTCCATCTTTATTTTCAAAGTAAGCATCATAATATAATGCCTCTGCTTTTAATTCTCCTGAAGCAATTTTTCCCACTTCTTTATAAGCAATCCTAGCTACTTCTTCGTTCTCAGTTTTTATAGCTGAACGAGCAATTATAATATGAGCATCAGATTTAATGCGATTATCTAGTTTTGCATTTTGCAGAACTAATTCCGCATAATTTACTGCTTTGTTATATTCTTTATTTGTATAATAACCTTTCATTAAGTTAGTTTGTGCAAACGTGATATTTTGAGGTAAATCCGCTTCTTTTTCCAATCGCTCTAAAATTGGAATGGCACTTTTCCAATTGTTATTTTCTAAATATATTTGAGATAAACTTGAGAGTGCACTTTCAGAAAATTCATTTCGTTCCTGATTTATAACATACGTGTAATATGGAATAGCATTCGTGTGTTGGTTTTCTGAAAATAGTGATTGTGCTAAATAAAAATTAGCATTTAAAGCGTGTAATCCTTTTGGAAAGCTTTGTAAATATTTTGTGAAACTTTCAATTGATTTTTTATGATTGTTTTGAAGGTATTGCTTTTCTGCAGATTCATAAGTGTCGTTGTCTAATTCAGCAGCTGTAACATTCACAAAATCAATATCTTTTACCCAAGCGGCATATTCATCAACTCTACCTAAATCCACATAAATTTGACGTGTATTTTTAACCGCTTGTTTTGCTTCAGCAGTATTTGGAAAACGAGTAACAATGGTTTTGTAAGTTGTTAAAGCTTGTTCGTTTCTCTCGGTATTGTAATATATTAATCCTTTTTTAAGTAGCGATTTTGAAACTAATGGACTTCTTTTATAGTTTAAAATTAGTTGATCAAAATTTTCTAAAGCAAGTTCATTTTGATTCTTATTTATGTATGAATTTCCTAAAACATATAAAGCATCATCTCTATAACCTGATCTTAAATGCGTGTTTAAAAACGAATTAAGTGTTGCTATTTTATCATTTTCTTTATTAATTAGACCGTAACTTATTGCTTTTTGAAATTGTGCATAATCACCATCAATTCCTTTCATTTCAATTGCTTTAGAATAATATATTATTGCATTAGAATAGCTGCTACTTGCAAAATAGCAATCTGCAATTCTTAAATAACTATCGTTACGTCTAATTTTATCATCAGTATTTTTATTGGTGTAGTTTTTGAATTCCAGAGTAGCCTTTTCATATTCTTTTTGTTTGAAATAAGCATAACCTATATTGTAATTTATATGCTCAAATTCTTCAGTTTTAGATGCTTCACTATTGGAATAAAATGTTTTAAAATTGGTTAAAGCATCGTTAAAATTATTTAATCTGTAATTGCATTCTCCTTTCCAAAATGTAGCTCTAGCGGTAAAGTTTTCATCTAAAGGAATTGTTAAAGAGTTTTCAAAATTTTCTTTCGCATTATCGTAATTTCCTTCTGTAAAAAGTTCCACACCTCTATAAAATGCAACTTTTTGAAAGAGGGCTTTTTCTTTTTCACTTTTTTTATTTTTTAAGTATTCTAAGGCTCCTTTAAAATCTTTTGAAGTAATATAGGCACTAATAATTAATTCATTAATTTCATTTTTATGAGTAGAATTTGGATACATTTCAATATATTCTTGTAAAACTTCAGGTACACTTTTGTACGGATTTCCAATTTCATAACTTAATTTAGCGTAATTTAACCAGGCATCTTTTTGTATTTCTGGTTTAAACTTCATTTCAGCCGCATTTCTAAATGCATTTAATGCTTCATTTTTTTTATCCAATTTTAAATAACATTCCGCTAAATGATAATAGGCATTTTGTGCAATATCATTATTTCCACTAATTATTTTGTTAAAGTTATTTATGGCATTTTCAAAATCGTTTTGCTGGTAATAAGCATATCCTAAAAAATAATAATCAGTGTTGTTCCATTTACCACGTTTACCTTTGTAATTGTTTAAATATAGAATTGCTTCTTCATATTTTTTAAGATTAAAATAACTTTCTCCAACTATTTTTGAAATTTCAGAATGTTCTTCACGTTTGGCCTTTTCAAGTAGTGGTAAACCATATTGAATAGCTTTCTCAAATTTACCAAGTTTAAAATTCATATCTGCTAAATAATAGGAAACATCTGTCTTGAAATTTTTGTCTTCAACTACTTCACCTAAATATGTGTCAGCAGTTTCATAATCATCATCTTTATAAGCAATATAACCGTAATAATATTTTGCCTGTGCACCATATTCTTGTGAATCTAATAGCAATAAAAAATATTCTTTAGCCTTTGCATATGCTTTGTTAGCAAATAAAGAGTAGGCATATTTAAAGTTAAAATCTTCTTCGCTTCTAATGGTTAAATTAATAGTATTTACTTTAGAATACCATTTTGCAGCATACGAATATTTACCAACTTTAAAGTAATAGTTTGCTACATCCATAAATGCACTATTTCGTTTTAAACTTGTTGGATATTTGTCTACAAATTGTTGCATTAAATCATCAGAGTTAGGATGGTTTAATCGTATGGCACAAATAGCAGCATAATATTCGCAGTTGGCTTTTAATTCAGACGAATTATCAAACTGAAGTTTGATTTCATTAAATTTTTCTTGGGCAGCTACAAATGCTTTGTTTTGATATAATTCAATTGCGTTGTTGTATTCAGAAAGTTCGTTGGTGTAAATGGCAGTTTTTTGTGCGAAGATTGAAAAGGTAATGAAAAACACAACCAAATGTAGGACAACTTTTTTATAATTCATTTTAATAAAAATTGAAAGATTTAACTATAAATAATAACGTATTTTTTTATTGAAATTGCATTTAGAATAATTTTTTTTGAAGAAATTATAACAATAACTATTTCTCTTTTAAATTTAAACTTAGTTAAGATGAAATTCATAAATTATAATTTCATCTTAAATTATTGTAAGATATTCAATTTTAACTTAGTTATAAGTTGAAACTTAACATTTAAATATTTAGTTTTGTTAAAAATCTATATTCATATGGCTGAAGTAATACTTTCCTTACAAAATGTTCAAATATTCCAAAGAGATAGTTTGGTTTTGTCTGATGTTAATTTAACAATTAATAAAGGTGAATTTGTGTATTTAATTGGTAAAACAGGTAGCGGAAAAAGTAGTTTAATGAAAACGTTATATGGAGACTTACCATTAGAAAATGGAAAAGGTAGTATTGTAGATTTTAATTTAAATACCTTAAAAGAAAAGGAAATACCATTTTTACGTAGAAAAATAGGAATTGTTTTTCAAGATTTTAAATTATTAAATGATAGAAGTGTTTTTGAAAACTTATTATTTGTTTTAAAAGCAACTGGATGGAAAGATACTGCGAAAATTAAGTCAAAAATTAATGAGGTTTTGTCTAAAGTTGGTATGGAAACGAAAGGTTTTAAAATGCCTTTTCAATTATCGGGAGGGGAACAACAACGTATAGCTATTGCAAGAGCTTTGTTAAATGATCCAGATTTAATTTTGGCCGACGAGCCTTCAGGAAATTTAGATCCTGCAACTTCAGTAGATGTAATGAACGTTTTAAAAGAAATACATAGTAGCGGAAAAACAATTTTAATGGCAACGCACGATTATGCTCTTATTTTAAAATTCCCATATAGAACCATTAAATGTGAAGGTGGAGAATTATTTGAAGTGGTACAGCAGAAATCAACAATTTAATTTTTTGTTCTTTTAAATGTAAGATAATAAATGTTAAGTAAAAGTATAAAACCGTTGGTTATTATAATTGGCCATGATATTGCTAACATAATACCATAGAGAACGAATAAAAGTGCCCCAATTGAATTTACTATTCTTAACGTGTTTACATTTTTCATCATAAATGAAATAATAAGCACCAATGAAGCTAAATAACCTACCCAATCTGTAATTGTAATTTCTAATATATTCATCAAATTAATTTTTATAAGTTGACAAATATAGGGATAAAAACACCAAGAAAAGGCTATAAATAAAAAACCTCACCCAAAGAATGGATGAGGAAAATTGCTATGAAAAAGATGGTAAGCTATGAACCTTACCAATGCAAATATACGATTTTTTCTAACATAAAGAACCTTTTTTTTATTAAAATTTTGGGAAAAAATATTTGAGTAAAAAAATATTACATACCATCCTCTTTTTTATTTTTAATAGCTTCATATATTAAATTATGAATGTCTGTTCTAATATTGCGTTCTCCAAGCTTGTTATTGGTCATTGTTGGAAAAACCCTATTAGATAAGAAAATATATAAAATACCATTATCAGGATCTACCCAAGCATATGTTCCTGTAAATCCGCTATGGCCAAAACTATTTGCAGATGCATATTTACTTGATGCACTAATATCTGGATCTAAATCAGGTTTGTCAAATCCAAGTCCTCTTCGTATACTATCTTTTTCGAAATATCGATGATTGAATTTATCAATTGTTTTTGTTTCAAAATATCTTTTTCCACCATAATAACCTCCTTGCAGATACATTTGCATCATTTTAGCCAAGTCATTTGAATTTGAAAACAGTCCTGCATTTCCGCTAACGCCATTCATCATAGCAGCGCCCATATCGTGAACATCTCCTTGTAGTGTTTGATGTCTGTAATAATCATCAATTTCAGTTGGCGCTATTTCATTCTTTTTAAATTTTACCAAAGGATTGTATGTAAGCGTTTTAGCCCCTAATGGTTGGTAAAAAAGACTATCATCTAAATAATCCATTTCTTTTTTATAGGTATCTTTTAGATATTTTTTAAATAAGTAAAAAACCAAGCCGCTGTATTTATAACCTGCTTTTTTTAGTTGAGGTACATCATTAATTCTTTTATAAATGGTGTCAGTATACGAATCAATCAGGTATAAATTTTCAGTTACTTTAATTGAAAACCCTTCTCTTTTTTCAGTTCTGTATAAATTTGGAAACGGTTTTTTGGTAATACTATCTACTGTTTCCAAATAATAAGGAATCCAAGGCATGATTTTTCCATAGTGAGATAAGGCTTGTTTTACCGTAATGGTATCTTTATTTGAACCTTTTAAAAATGGTTGGAGTTCACCAAGCGTTTCATCTAAATTTAACAATCCTGTCTCTTCACTTTTCATAATCATTGGCAAACCTCCAATAATTTTGGTTACTGAAGCCAAATCGTACAGGTCTGTTAATTTAACTTCTTCCTTTTTTTCATACGTATGAAAACCGAAGCTTTTATGATAAATAACTTTTCCATAACGAGCAACCAGTACTTGTCCACCAGGAGCCATTAAAGAATCCACTACTATTTTAGTAACAGAATCAATTTTATTTAGCAATTTACTACTCATTCCAACTTCTTCAGGAATTGTATACGAAAGTCGCATTAAGTTTTGAGTTGTTAATCCAGTTCCTTCAGGGAAAATAGTTTTAATAGAAACAGGTAATTTTCCTTTAGCCTCTGTTGCACCAAAAATGATTTGTGCTGAAATTTCTTGAGAAATTTCACTATTTTGATAGGAAACTACCACGGCGTCAATTGCATCAAAATTTGGAATACCCAATAATGCATACGGACTTGCAAAAACATCCAAAATAACGGTATGTTTTTTAGCAATCTCTCTCAGCCAAGCTAGCTCTTCGAGAGACATTTTAAAACCTTTCCAAGGTGTTTCATTTGATTTATGATACCCAATAATAACCGTATTGTAAGTTTTTAATTTTTGCAGTAAATCTGTTAAGTCATCATCTTCAACAATATCAACTTGCGTATATTTTTTTAGTGTATTTGTGAAATTTAAATTGTCTGAATCTCCTAATTTTACATAGGCGATTTTGTTATGTGCGAGTTCTTTTATAGGTAGTGTTTCATGATTGTTTTTAACAACTGTGATGGCTTCTTTCATTAACGATCTATATAATAATTGATCTTTTATGGTGATAATATCCTCTTGAATACCACTTTTTTTTATAGGTATAAAATGATTTAAACCAGCCCAGTATTTTGCTTTTAATATTTTTTGAACAGAATTATTTAAACGCTCTTTACTAATTTTCTTTTTCCTAATAGCTTTTTTTATTTTTTTTAAAGCGACTTTAATGTTTTCAGGAATCAATAGCATATCGTTTCCTGCTTCAAAAGCGGCTAAATCTATATCTCCTGGTTTTGCGAAATTTGCAGCACCTTTCATATTTAAAGCATCTGTAAAAACCAATCCATTAAAACCCATTTTTTCTTTCAAAAGTTCAGTTACTACTTTATGGGAAAGTGAAGTTGGTACTCCTTTTTCTGGTTCTAATGAAGGCACATTTAAATGTGCAATCATAACACTTGCTAAATTGGTTTTAAATAATTTTTTATACGGGAATAATTCAATAGAATCTAAGCGCTCTGTGGTAAAATCTAAAAAGGGGAGTGTTTTATGTGAATCTGTTGAAGTATCTCCATGGCCGGGAAAATGTTTGGCATTTGCTAATACTCCAGTTCGTTGTATTCCATTTATGAAAGCGGTTGCTTTTTCAGTTACATTGTATTTATTTTCTCCAAAAGAGCGATTGCCAATTATTGGGTTTTCAGGATTCGTATTGATGTCCACAACTGGAGCAAAATTGATATTTATTCCTATTCTTTTGCAGTGTAGCCCAACTTGCTCTCCAAATTGTTCAATTAAATCATTGTTTTGAACAGCGCCCAAGGTCATATTCCAAGGATAGCGAAAAGAATTTTGTAATCGCATATTCAAACCCCATTCGCCATCAAATCCAATTAATAGTGGAATTTTTGAAGTTGCTTGAAACACATTTGTTAATTCAGCTTGTTTCTCAGGAGTTCCCTGCATAAAAATTAACCCACCAATATGGTATTTTTTAATTGTTTTTATGATGATTTTGGTGTGTTTTTCATCTTTATTTGAATAAGCCTGAATCATAAATAATTGACCGATTTTTTCCTTTAACGTCAACTTATTCATAATATTATTAACCCATTCTTCTTGCTTATCAGCATCAGAAGTTTGCAGTGGGTCTTTTTGTTGTCCGTAGCTGGCTGTAATAAATAGGAAGATACTAGCAATAAATATTTTTTTCATTTTTTTATAAAATTTTATTCGTTTAATTGTGCACCGATACCATTTAATTCTGAAAACAGAATAGTTCCATTTTCTATTTTTACGCCTGAAGCTATATCGTTTTTTAATAGTAAAGCACCGTCCATATCAACATAATCAAGCATTGGTGTTAAATGGGCAATGGCAGAAATTCCTATAGATGATTCTGTCATACAACCAACCATCGTTTTTAATCCTAAAGATGTTGCTTTGGAAATCATTCTTTTAGCAGGCGTTAATCCGCCACATTTCATTAATTTAATATTTACACCGTGAAAATGATTGTGGCATTTTTCAATATCAGTCTCCACGAGGCAGCTTTCATCCGCGATAATTGGTAAATATGAATTGTCAAACACTATTTTAGCGCCTTTCCAGTTATTTGCTGGCAGCGGTTGCTCTATGAATTCTACCCCTAGTTTTTGTAATTCTATGGAGTTTTTTATGGTTTCGTTCACTGTCCAACCACAATTTGCATCAATTCTAAAAATAGCATTGGTATGTTTTCTTAATTCAGTAACAATTTCAAGATCGTTTTTTGTGCCTAACTTTATTTTATAGATTGGCCAAGGCATTTCTTTCATTTTTGCAACCATATTTTCAATGGAATCAATTCCTATGGTATAATTTGATTTAGGAAGATTTTCAGGTTCTAAATTCCAATATTCATATAATTTAATACCTTTTTTTCGAGTGAATAAATCTGTGTAAGCTTCATCTAAAGCACACAATATAAACATATTATTTTTGAAATGTGGGTACAAATAATCCCAATATTCTTCAGGTGTTTTTGTTGAATGACTTTCAATAATTTCTCTTTTTTGAATTAGTTCCTCTTCAAATTGTTCAATTTTTGTATTGTAATAAGGATTTTCGGTTGCTTCCCCAAAACCTGAATATTCATTTTCTTGAAGTTCAACTATTATTGAAGGAATTTCCGATCTGGTTCCCCTTGAAATGGTAAAAGGATGCTTTAATTGCAGTTTGTAAGTTCTTATTGTTAATTTCATCTGTTTAAATTTTATTTTTGAGCGGTAACAGATGCTGTTCGCCATTAATCATTCTTTTTTTTGTCAAAATTTGTCGTGCTCGTTTCATTTTTAAATAAGTGCTTTTCTTAAAATTGATACGGGATGTTCCGAATTTCGATTGGTTCCATCTTTTATTTGATGCCTGCAACTAGTTCCCGGAGCTGCGATAATAGTATCTATATTAGTGTTTCTTATTTTTGGAAATAGCGTGTCTTCACCAACTTGCATACTTAATTCATAATGTTCTTTTTCATAACCAAAAGAGCCTGCCATTCCACAGCAACCTGAATTTATGATAGTTACTGAGTAATTTATGGGTATGGAAAGCATTTTGAAAGTAGGTTCTATACTGCTAATCGATTTTTGTTGACAATGGCCGTGGATTTTTAGTGTTTTATTTTCAGCAGTAAAACTTTGGGAAGCAATGTTATTTTTTTCAAATTCTTGTTTTATAAATTCTTCAATGGTGAAAGTGTTTTCTGAAATGTTTTTAGCATTCGCTTTGTCATCGGCCAATCTTAAATATTCATCCCTAAAAGTTAAAACAGCAGAAGGTTCAATGCCCACCAAAGGTGTTTCTTTTGTGATTAATTCTTTAAAAAAGTTTATGTTAAAATTCGCTTTTGCTTTTGCCTCATCCAAAAAACCTTTTGAAATAAATCCGCGTCCGCTTTCTTCATGTTGGGTTATATTGACTTTATAACCAAGTTTTGTGAGCAATTCAATAGTGTCTACCCCAATATTGGCATCGTAATAATTGGTGAATTCATCTATAAAAAGATAGATTTCCCCAAATTTAGCAGTCTGACCCAACAACCGGTTTTTATTTTTTTTATACCAGCCATAAACGGTGGTTTTTGCCAATTTTGGAATACTTCTTTCTGTGGCAATTCCGATGAGTTTTTTGGTGAGTTTGGTGTTTAAAACCAAGTTTGTTAAAGTGGGAGCGAGGCTGCCCAGTTTGTTGTATTTTACATTATTGGCAAATAATTTGGTTCTGAAAGGAACTTTATTGTCTTTGTAATATTGGTATAAAAATTCTGCTTTTAAGGCGGCAACATCTACATTGCTCGGACATTCACGGGCGCAAGCTTTGCAACTTAAGCATAAATCAAAAACATCGTATAATTCTTTATGGTTGAATTTGTTTTCTTCCGTTGAATTCGTTAAAAATTCACGTAAAGCATTTGCTCTAGCTCTTGTAGTGTCTTTTTCGTTTCTTGTTGCTCTGTAACTTGGGCACATGGTTCCACCAGCTTCAGGAAGTTTTCTGCAATCACCAGACCCATTGCATTTTTCGGCTGCTCTCAAAATTCCCAAGCTATCTGAAAAATCTTGAATAGTTTCAATTTCAGGCTCTTCTCTATTAATTTCATAACGCAAACTTTCGTCCATAGGAAAAGGATTTACAATTTTTCCTTTGTTGAAAATGGTATTGGGATCAAAAGTATGTTTTATTCGTTTTAGCAATTCATAGTTTTTTTCTCCAATCATAAGTGGAATAAATTCGGCTCTCACAATTCCATCACCGTGTTCACCACTAAATGATCCACCATATTTTTTGACTAGTTTTGCTGTTTTGGTTGTTATTTCACGAAATAAAACAACATCTTTTTTCTTTTTTAAATTTAAAATAGGGCGTAAGTGTAATTCTCCGGCTCCAGCATGCGCATAATAGACTGCTTCTTGTCCAAAATCCTCCATCATTTTAGAAAATTCTGAGATGTAATTTGGTAAATCATTTACTTCAACGGCTGTGTCTTCAATACAGGCAACTGCTTTGTCATCTCCCACAATATTTCCCAACAATCCAAGTCCGGCTTTTCTAAGTTCTAAAGCCTGATTTATTTCACTGCCAATTAATTTTGGATATGCGTAACCTAACTTATTTTTTTCTAAATCTGCAATTAAAATGTTTGCTAATTTATTGGATTCATCGTCTGAATTTGTACAAATTTCAAGCATCAAAAGGGCCTTTGGATCTCCCTCAACAAAAAACCTATTTTTAAATTGTTCTCTATTGTTTTTAGTACAGTCTAAAATGGTTTTGTCCATCAACTCACACGTATATAGATTGTGTTTCATCGCAATAACAACTGCTTCCATGCTTTCTTTAATGCTGTTGAAATGTGCAGCAACCATCATGCTTTTTGCAGGCGGTAGATTATCTAATTGAATGGTAATTTCAGTTGTAAATGCTAAAGTTCCTTCACTTCCTGTTAATAAAATTGCTAGATTTATAGTTTTATTTTCGCCTCCAAATTCTTCATATTTCAACAGTGAATCAACGGGATATCCATTATTTCTTCTATGAATATTTTCTCTAGGAAATTCCTTTAAAATTTCCAGTTGATTTTCCTCATTTGAAAGTTCATTAAAAATAGTTTGATAAATTTTATTTTCTAATGAATTTCCAATTCTTTTTTGCTTGAATTCAGTGCTGTTTATTTCATTAAATACAGCTTCAGATCCATCACTTAAAATGGTTTTGAGTTCAATTACTTTATCTCGGGTTACGCCATATTTAATAGAAGTTGTTCCTGATGAATTATTGCCAACCATCCCACCAATCATACATCTGTTGCTTGTTGAAGTATTTGGCCCAAAAAATAATCCATATGGTTTTAAATAATTATTGAGCTCATCTCTAATAATTCCAGGTTGTACTGTAACCGTTTTTTGGTGCTCATCAAAAGCCAGTATTTTTGTGAAGTGTTTAGAAACATCCACAATTAAACCTTCTCCAACACATTGACCCGCTAATGATGTTCCTGCAGTTCTTGGAATCAGTGTTATGTCGTTTTTTGTTGCGAAATGAATTATTTTTTTAATGTCTTCATTGTTTTTCGGATATACAACACCTAATGGAATTTTTCTATAAACAGAAGCATCGGTCGCGTAAATGCTTTTATGCAAATTGTCAAAATACAACTCGCCATCAATGATTTTTGATAGTTCTTCCAGATTTATGGTTTTTGAAAACATTATTTTGATTTACGATTATTTTTTTAATTAGTCAATTAGAGAATAAGCCAATTTGCCAATTTGCAATCTACACTTTCAAACTTTCAACTTTCAAACTTAAAATCCACAACCCACAACTCACAACTCAAAAACAACACCACTGCTGTGATCTTTACTCGCTCCGGTAACACTTTTTAAGCAGTTATTTTTACCTTCGTCTTTTAAAAATCCTAACAATGCAAATACTAAAGCTTCTTTATAATTTATGATGGTATCACTAGGTATTACAAGTTGAGTTTTAGTGTACGATTGTAATATATTTATAAGGAATGTATTGTAAACACCACCACCTGCAATTAACATTTTTTTTGTTGCATCGGATGTTGTTTTTTTAGCTATTTGCATAGCAACGTGTTCAACAAAAGTTCTTAAAATATCTTTTATATCAAGGTTGTATTTATCTATAATGGGAAAAATTGTTTCCACAATAAATTCATAACCTAAAGATTTTGGTTTTTTATTAGTATAAAAAGGTAAAGAATTTAACTCATTTAACAATGTTAAGTCAATTTCACCACTTGAAGCTATGGTTCCTTTATCATCATATTCCATATTTAAAGAAGCAACATAATGGTTTAAAACAATATTTACGGGGCAAATATCATAAGCAATACGTTGGTTGTTTTCATTCATTGAAATATTTGAAAACCCACCTAAATTTAAGCAATAATCATATTCCGAAAATAAAAATAGATCACCAATAGGAACTAAAGGAGCGCCTTGACCGCCCAGCGCAATATCTTGAGATCTAAAATCACAAATGGTTTTAATACCTGTTATTGAAGTAATATATGGGCCATTTCCAATTTGAAGCGTGTAATTTTTCGCTGGATTGTGGTAAATTGTATGACCGTGGGAAGCAATATAATCTATGGTTGTAATACTGTTTTCTTCAATGAAATTCTGAATGGTTTTACCTAAAAAAATACCATAATCAGCATCTAGTTTTGTTAGCTCTTCTCCTTTTAAATGAAAACCTTCTTTTAAAGCAGATTTCCATTCTTTAGTGTATGCTACAGTAGTAGCGTGTACTATTTCAAAAGTATAATTAGTGGTCTTATTAATTTTTACATAGGCAATATCAATTCCATCTAATGAGGTTCCGCTCATTACCCCAATTATATGCTTGGTAGAGT
>ERZ889078.1195-NODE-1195-length-21178-cov-5.196894_pt1 | contig 21178 bp, 19 predicted proteins | sample MGYA00521266_ERZ889078 | MGnify/ENA primary metagenome ERZ889078 (study PRJEB32303, sample SAMEA104408618) | aquatic metagenome | biome: Brackish water; feature: Pelagic; material: water | place: Baltic Sea | collected 2014-06-16T06:34:00 | depth 76,534 m ...
TGCGGGTTTCTTTGACCCCGGTTTCGGCTGGGCATCTGCGGGCGGCGCGGGATCGCGGGGGGTGTTGGAGGTACGCTGCCATGAAGCCCCGTTTGTGCTGGAGCATGGGCAAGTTGTGGGGCGGCTGGTCTATGAACGGATGGCGGCGCGGCCTGAGGCGCTTTACGGCACCGGGATCGCATCCAATTATCAGGGGCAAGGGCTCAAGCTTTCCAAGCATTTCCAGATGCCCGCTTAGGGGCACGTTGCGCCGTAGCAAACAGGCTTAACGCCCCAAGCTGCGGGTCAATTTGGCGGCTTGGCGGGCGCGTTTGGCCATCTCGTTGCCATTCGCGCCTTGGGCATGGTCCGCCGCCGTCATATCGGCAGCAGGTTTGCTCTTGCCTGCAAAATGGCTGATGCCTTTGTTGATGCCTGCGTTCATGACGCGGCGCATGATCTGGTTGAAGATCATGCTGATGATACGGTCTAGGTTCATTCTCAATCCTCGAACAATTCGCTTTGGCCTTCCGGGCTTTCGTCTTCGTCATCTTGGATGAGCCCTGCGACGAAACTTGGGCGGTTATCCAGCAGACCTGCGGCGCGCAGCTCTTTTAGCCCCGGGAGGTCGCGCGCGGATTCGAGGCCAAAATGGTCGAGGAACTGCTCGGTCACCACGAAGGTGACGGGGCGGCCGGGGGTCATGCGGCGGCGACCAAAGCGGATCCATTCCAGCTCAATCAACTGGTCCACGGTGCCGCGTGACACGGCCACGCCCCGGATCTCTTCAATCTCAGCGCGGGTGACGGGCTGGTGGTAGGCGACGATGGCAAGGGTTTCCACGGCGGCGCGCGAAAGTTTGCGCGCCTCCACCGACTCCTTGTGCATTAGATGCCCAAGGTCAGGCGCGGTGCGAAAGGCATAGGCATCGCCCACCTTGACCAGAGACACGCCACGCCCCTCATACCGCTTGCGCAGGGTCATGAGGGCTTCGGCGGCATCACAGCCATGCGGCAGACGCGCGGTTAGCTCCGCCAGGGTCACAGGATCGGCGCTGGCAAAAAGCACCGCCTCAACCATGCGTTCTTGTTCGGCCTGCGGTGGCGCTGCAAACAGGCTGTCGGTTTCAGGTGACATTATCGCTCCCCATCGCGTTTGCGGATTTGGATTTGGGAGAAGGTCTCACCTTGCCGGATCTCAAGCTGCCCCGCTTTCGTCATCTCCAACACAGCTGCAAAATGCGCCGCCGTGGCAGAGCGGCGGCGCTCTGGGCTGGCATCCCAGCCCGGCGGCAGCCAGCTTGTCAGATCAGTCCATTGCCCGACATAGCCCAACAGACCACGCAATCGTTCCAGCGCCTCTTCCATGGTGAACACATTGTTGCGATCCATGGTGAAGGGGCGGAAATCATCACGGGTGCGGATGCGGGCATAGGCCTGCATCAGGTCCATAAGCGTTGCGCTATAGCTGATCTTTTTGCGCCGGGTCACATCTTCGGGCAAGCCGCGAGCAAAGAAATTCCGCCCTTTTTGATCGCGCGCCATCAGTTGGGCGGCAGCCTCGCGCATGGCTTGCAGGCGCTCCAGCTGGAAAGCGAGATGGGCGGCCAGATCTTCGGCGCTGGGGCCATCGTCGGTGGGATCGGGGGGCAGCAGCAGACGGGATTTCAGATAGGCAAGCCAGGCGGCCATCACCAGATAATCCGCTGCAAGTTCGATGCGCAACGCGCTGGCTTTGTTAACAAAAAGCAAATACTGCTCAGCCAGTTGCAGCACTGATATTTTGCGCAAATCCACCTTTTGCGTCCGGCTGAGTGTAAGCAACAGGTCCAGCGGGCCCTCAAAACCATCGACATCAACGATCAGCGCCTCGGCCACAAGCCGGTCGGCGATACTGGTTTTTTCCTGACCTTCTGCCCAATCGTCAGACATGTCCCTGCCCGTCCAAGAGGCCAGAAAGGTCGGACCGAAGCGCGCCGATGTCAACCGTTTCCGGAGAGGTGCGGGCTTGTAATGCACTTTGCGCCCGTTGATAGGCCTTGGGCGTCATATGGCCTGCAGCAAGCACCACGGCCTCCATTTCATCGAGATTGCCACTGCAATGCAACGCAATATCGACGCCTGCCGCAATGGTGGCTGCGGCGCGCTCGGCCACGTTGCCCGAGAGCGCATTCATCGACAGATCGTCCGAGATCAGCAAACCGCAAAAGCCGATGTCCTCGCGCATGGTTCGCACCATACGTGGCGAGGTTGTGGCCGGGTGATCGGGGTCGATCGCGGAATAGATGATATGTGCGGTCATAGCCAAGGGCAAATCGGCCAATGCACGAAAAGGGGCAAAATCATGTTTTTCTAATATGTTGCGCGGCACACCTACCATAGGAAGGTCTTTGTGGCTATCTAGGGTGGCGCGGCCATGACCGGGCATGTGCTTAACAATGGGCAAGACGCCCCCGGCAAGGTGGCCATCGGCCGCGGCGCGGCCAAGCCTTGTCACAATTGCCGGATCATCGGAATAACAGCGGTTGCGCAAGAATGGGTGGGTCTCGTCTGAGGCGACATCAAGGCAGGGCGCGCAATTTCCATCAATCCCCACATCGCGCAGTTCCGCTGCGATCAAGCGATAGCGCAGCCACATCGCGCGGACCGCCACGGCAAGCTCTTGTCCGGGTGCAGCACTTGCCATGGCAAGCTTAACCATATCAAGCGGCGGCAGCCATTCGGTCCAATGCGGTGCCCGCAGACGTTGCACGCGCCCACCTTCCTGATCGACAAAGATCGGGGCATCGCGGCCAACGCTTTCCCGCAATTCCGCCGTGAGGCGACGCAACTGGGCCGGGTCTTCGACATTGCGGGCAAAAAGGATAAAGCCCCAAGGGGCTGCCGCGCGAAAAAACGCAGACTCATCAGAAGAAAGCGTGGGGCCAATACAGCCAAGGATCGTGGCCCCGCCCGCCGTGCTCATCGCCGTGGTCATCTCACCGCGACCGGGATGCAGGCCGCTCTCTCTGCCACCAGGGCCGAGCAGAAGCGCCGCGAATCCGCCTCATCGGCAAAGCCCATGGCGCGCAAGCGGAAGAAGGTACGCCCACCGCTTTTCGCGGCTTGAACAATACGGGTCTTGCCACCCAGAAGATCTCCGAATTTGCCCGAAAGCCGATCCCATTCCTTGCGCGCAATGTCTTCGCTGTCAAAGGCACCAAGCTGTACCAGCCTTGTGCCGGAAGTGAGGTTGTCGCCAGTGATCTCTACTACATTCGTGGAAGCCGCCACCAGCATCACGCTGCCTTCGGGCCGCGCGCGGGGGCGTGGCGATTGGGCCAATGCACCTTTTGGAAGGGAAAAAGCGGTCTTGTGGCCGGAGTCGATTGTAATGTTGATGTCACCAGACAGTGGTACAACCCCTGCGTTCAACGCATCGGTCAGCGCCGCAATATCTGTATCCTTGTCAAGACTTGCTGTTTGGAGGGGCGCGTCCTTCGGCTCAACCGCAGGCATTGGTGCCATGGCAAGGCCGAGCGTATTACTTGATCGCCCAGAAACAGGGGCCACCATAGCAACGGCGCTACCCGCCGATTCATCCTCGCTCAGGCCCACTGGGGCCGGGGCCAGGATCAATCGATCAGAAGGTGGGGCAATGCCCCCTTCGGCAGCAACCAAGTTGACCGACAACCCTTGATGAAAGGCAATAAGCCCGCCGGGATCCTCCGGCGCAAGGCGCATCGGTCCCTCCATGGCGCGCACAACCGGGATCCCGGTGATGTCGCGCACGGCCAGTTTATAGCCCCAATAGCCAAGACCTAACACCAGAGCCACAGAGGTTGCGGCCCCAGCCAAGCCAATCAGGCGCGCTGAGCTTGCCGCAATCTCACTAAATGCGCCAGAGCGCCCATCGATGCCATCGAATTCCACGTCTGCCATGCTCTCCGCCTCACTGCGCGGACGGTAGCCCGGCCGCGCTGTCTTGCCTGTTTGCACACCGGCGGACGCTTTATATCAGCGCATTTCCTCAACCGGCGTAACGCCCAAGATAGCAAGCCCTGCGGAAATCACAACGCCCGTTGCCCTTGCCAGCGCAATTTTTGCCTGAGATGTTGCAGGATCGTCCTGCACGAAGCGCAAAGTCGGTTCATCATGGCCGCGATTCCACAAACCGTGCAGCTCGGAGGCCAGATCATACAGGTAAAAGGCCACGCGATGCGGCTCATTCCCGCGCGCAGAAATCTCCACCAGGCGTGGCCATTCGGCAATTTTCTTGGCCATATTGATTTCAGCCGGATGGCTTAGCTGCGCCAAGTCGGCGGCGGCAAGCGTAGCATCATCCACCGCGACCCCTGCCTCTCGCGCTTTGCGCAGAACCGAGTTGATCCTCGCATTGGCGTATTGGACGTAGAACACCGGATTGTCCTTGGATTGCTCCAACACCTTGGCAAAATCAAAATCCAGGGTAGCGTCGTTTTTGCGGGTCAGCATCACAAAGCGCGTGACATCAGCGCCGACCTGTTCAACGACATCGCGCAGGGTCACGAAGGTCCCTGCCCGCTTGGACATCTTGAACGGCTCGCCATTCTTCCAAAGCTTCACAAGCTGGATCAGCTTGATGTCCAACGACACCCGCCCACCCGACAGCGCCGAAACGGCGGCCTTCATGCGCTTGACATAGCCGCCGTGATCGGCGCCGAAAATGTCGATCAACTGGTCAAAGCCGCGCTGCACCTTGTTGTAATGATAGGCAATATCAGGGGCAAAATAGGTCCATGAACCATCCGATTTCATCACCGGGCGGTCCACATCATCGCCATGGGCCGTGCTGCGAAACAAGGTCTGTTCGCGCGCTTCCCAATCTTCAGGCAGCTTGCCCTTTGGCGGCTCCAGCGTGCCTTCATAGATCAGGCCCATGTCGCGCAGCGTTTGGATCGCAGCCTCGATCTGGCCCGTGCCATAGAGCGCCTTTTCCGAGGAATAAACATCCATCTGCACGTCCAAAGCGGCGAGATCGTCGCGGATCATCTGCATCATCATTTCGGTGGCGAAATCGCGTACATCTTCCAGCCAGACCGCTTCGGGTTGGTTAAGAAGGCTTTCGCCCCATTTGGCCTTCATCGCCTCGCCCACAGGGATCAGATAATCGCCGGGATAAAGGCCTTCGCGGATCTCAGGCTCCTGCCCCAGCGCCTCGCGGTAACGTTCATAGGCAGAGCGCGCCAGCACATCGACCTGTGCGCCGCCGTCGTTGATGTAATATTCACGCGTGACGTCATAGCCGGCAAAGGACAAAAGCCGCGCCAGTGCATCGCCAAACACCGCACCGCGCACATGGCCCACATGCATCGGCCCCGTGGGGTTGGCCGAAACAAATTCGATGTTGACCTTGATACCTTTGCCGACACCGGCGCGGCCAAAATCATTACCACTGCGCAAGGCATTAACCAGCAGGCCGGACCAGATTGTGGGCACCAGCGACATGTTCAAGAAACCGGGACCGGCCACCTGCACATCTGAGACGCGCGGGTCCGCGGCCAGTCGTCCAGCCAGTTTTTCAGCGAATGTGCGGGGCGGTAGGCCTGCGGGTTTGGCCAGCACCATTGCGGCATTGGTGGCCATATCGCCATGGCTTGCATCGCGCGGGGGTTCGACTGCCACAGCAGCGAGGTCCAGCCCTGCGGGCAGATCGCCCGCCGCCATCATCGCTTCAATCTCGCTGATTACCAGCGTGCGAATATCAGAAAAAAGGTTCATCAGTCCCGTCCTTTGGATCAAGGATGGGTCTGCCAGAGGCCACGCGCGGGGTCAATGCCCCGCGCGGGCGCAACGCTTAGCCTTTGTTACCGCGCCAATCGGTCAAAGCAGGGTTTGGCTCGGCCACTTCCAGGGCCATCTGCACTGCCGAAACGGGAACAACCGGGCCGGAGCGGCGAAAATAATGTGCCTCGCGCGCACCGAAGTAGAAGCCGACAACAGCACCCAACAGCCACCACAAGGGTTCTGGCACAAGGTTCAACCCAACCATACGCTCGCCGAAGGTCACCGGGTCCACCATCGCATAAATGAACAGCTCGAGTGTGCCAAAGGCGAGCAAGGGGCGCGGCAAGCGGTTAAGGCCATTGACCATACGGTCGAACCAGCCCAGCCCCGGATCGGTATATTCAGTGCCAAGTTGGCGCAAGGCGGCCATTTGTGCTTCGGCCGAAAGTTCCATCTGGCGGGTGGCAGAGGGGGTAAACACCTCTGCCATGCCGCGCGCCGCCTCACCAAGGGCCGAAACGGCGGCAGGTCCGCCGATGAGATTTCTGATCACACCCACGCGGCCACCCGCGCACAATGCTGCGCCTCTTTCAGGTGATATTTTGGCGACATGAACTCCTCGGCCCGCAAAATCCAGCCGCCCTTGTCGCCATTCCTGCGCTGCGCATATTTGCGACTGGCAGCGCGGGCATCTGCAAGACGATAATAATAATTGCGCCGGGCGATGGCATAGGCATCGGCCAGATGGGTGGGCGCCGCTTCATAGGCGCGTTGGGCCGCAGTGATGGTCTGCGGGCCAATTGCGCCATCGGGAACACAAGCAAAACCCATATCAGTAAGCAAACGCTGCAACAGCTTCACCGCGTTTGACCCTGCGTTCACCATCATATCAAAAACCGAGGCCTGCAGCGCCTCTGGCAATTGGCTGATACCGGGGCGGATGAAGTAATGCTCGACATAGATTTCCACCGCCCGTTCGCGGGTAATCTCTTTCACATCGTCACGGTCCACGACACCGTTGCCTGTCAGATCCAACCCGAGGCTCCGCATGGTGTGAATGGTGACGCCGTATTTCGTGGCACCACCGGGGATCATCGGGGTCATCAACGAAGCCACCTTCACGGGCGACAATTTCTTTGGCAATCTCTTCTACGCTTTGCATCTGTGGCCTCCAATACCGGGGCCATAGCCCCCGGCGCGGTGGTCAGAGTGCCTGATGAAGGATTAAGACGACTCAAATCAACCGTTCGGTTCGGCTTTCGGGTCTTTGTACATGCCTTGTTCTTTGAGCGCATCTACGACCTCTTTGGGCATGTAGCTTTCATCATGCTTGGCCAAGATTTCCTCGGCCACAAAGACGCCATCGACAAGCTTGCCGGTGCCAATCATCCCCTGATTTTCCGAAAAGAGGTCGGGGAGAATGCCGGTGAAGGCCACAGGCACGGTTGCACCCCCATCGGTCACGCTGAAGGTGACGGTTTTGCCCTGCCCCCTAACGATGGAGCCTTCTTCGACCAGACCGCCAAGACGAAACGTCTCTGTCGCGGCGGGAGGATCCGCCATCACCTGCGAGGGTGCGCGAAAGAAGTTGATCCCGTCGCGCATCGCATAGCCAATAAGCCCGGTGGATAGGGCCAGCGCGACAAAAGCCAGAACAATAACCTGTATCCGACGTTTCTTTTTCAGACCCTTCATGCCGCCTCCGGTAGATTTAACGTTTGCCTTGCGTAGATGGGGTTTAACACAGCGATTGGAAAGGGGAATGGGGCGTATCGTAGCAACCTTAGTGCCTCATGCCGCCTCAAAAGTGATTTTTCGGCGCAAAAACTGGGTGGCCTTGTTGCTGACGCGCGCCGGATCGCCGGTGGTCATGAATTTTGAGGTTGTGCCGCAGCCCCTGAACTCTGGACGACGCTCCAGATAATCGGCCAGCGCTTCGGCGACTAGGTTGGGTTGAGAATAGACCTTGACGCCCTGCCCCAAAGCCTCGGCAAATACGTGTTCTACCAACGGATAATGAGTACAGCCCAGTACTGCGGCTTCGGGATTTGGCATCCGGCGCAGCAGCGCCTCGACGTGACTACGCACCAAGGCTTCGGCCAGCATCTCATCTCCTTGCTCCAGCGCATCAACCACGCCGCCGCAAGGTTGCGCCTCCACGTCCACACCAATAGCGCGGTAGGCCAGCTCGCGCTGAAAGGCACGGCTGGCTACTGTGGCAGGAGTGGCAAAAAGCGCCACATGCTTCACATCAACCTCACGCGGGGGCGAGTTGTCGCCCCATTGGCGTTCGGTCAGCGCCTCAATCATGGGCACAAATACCCCCAAAACACGCTTGTCCGCGGGCAGCCATGTTTCTTGCATCCGTTTAAGGGCCGCAGCGGAGGCGGTGTTGCAGGCCAAGATTACCAAATCGCAGCCTTCGGCCCAAAGCCGTTCGGTGGCAGCACAGGTCAGGTTGAAAATATCGTCCGCAGTGCGGGTTCCATAAGGCGTATTGGCGTTATCGCCCAAATAGATAAAGGCCTGATCCGGCAAACGCTTGACCAGCGCATCCAAGACCGTCAGCCCGCCTAGCCCGCTGTCAAATATTCCGACCGCCATGTCTACCGCCCCTTTATGTTCAGGGCTTCTCCCGCGCCCCGATATCATCACCTCGGCTATAAACCTTCCTTGGTCGTGGCGAAAGAGCATTGCAGATTTTGTGTTATGCGCAGGTTACGCCGCTGCTATCGCTGCCCCACCGCCATTGTCGCGCCATTTAGCCAAAAGATCGCTACGCTTTTCGGCGGCCTTGGTCGCATTGGCCGCTTTCACCGGACCAAAGCCACGAATGGACAAGGGCAATTCGGCCAGCGCCTGTGCGATGTCATGTCTGGCAGGGGTGTAGCTGGCGATTATTTCCGCGATATCCAGCTCATACTCGGCAATCAATGCGCGCTCCATCCGGCGCTCGGCGCTATATCCGAAAGGGTCGAACTTGGTGCCACGCAGGGGCTTGAGCCGCGCCAGAAGTTTGAAAAGCGGTACAATCCAAGGGCCAAAGGCGCGCTTTTTCGGACGGCCCTGTGCGTCTTTACCCGGAAGCAGCGGCGGGGCGAGGTGGAATGTCGGGCGCAGGGTGCCGTCAAACTCTGCCTGTGCTTTGGCCATGGTTTCCAGATGCAGGCGCGCCACCTCATATTCGTCCTTGATCGCCAACAGCTTATGATAGCCTTTGGCCACGCTGATGTGCAGTGCTTCGGGTGCGGCCTCCACCAGTTTCTGGAACCGCGCAGACAGCGCGGCATCGCCGTATCGTTGCAAGTCTGCGATGCGAAAAGCGACGGGGTCGATTTGTTCGGGCTGTTTTGGCGTGATGATATGTTGCGCCTCTGCCGGGTGCAGCATCGCCCACCGCCCCAGATTGAAGGCGCGCAGGTTGCGTTCCGGCCCGGCTCCGTTAAGCGTTATGGCCTTTGTGATCGCCTCAAGCGACAGCGGGATCAGCCCGTTTTGCCATGCGGCCCCAAAAACCAGCATATTGGAATAGATGCTATCGCCAAGCGCCGCACGGGCCAGTTCAGTCGCATCAAAAAATGCTACACGGTCCTTCAAGCGCGCCTCAAGAGAAAGCTGTAACCTATCAGAAGGAATGCGAAATTCAGTATTCCGGGTAAACTCCCCTGTGATGATTTCATGCGAATTGACCACGGCCCCGGTGCGGCCGCTTGTCATCAGGCCCAAGGTTTTGGCCCCGGCACTGACCACCAGATCTCCGCCGATCACCGCATCCGCCTCACCGACGGCAACCCGAATGGCCGAAATGTCGGCGGGCGTGTTGCCAAGACGGCAATGGATATGCACGGCACCGCCCTTTTGCGCGAGCCCGGCCATTTCCATCATGCCAGCCCCTTTGCCATCAATATGGGCGGCCATGGCCAAAATGGCGCCCACGGTCACAACGCCCGTGCCGCCAACCCCGGTGATGACAATGTTATGCGTACCGTTGATTGCTGGAAGAACCGGCTCGGGCAAATCAGGCAGAACCACCTCTGCGGTGGCACCTTTTTTGATTTTGGCCCCTTCCAAGGTTACGAAAGACGGGCAAAACCCTGAAACGCAAGAATAATCCTTGTTGCAGGATGACTGATCAATCGCGCGTTTGCGCCCAAGTTCGGTTTCCACCGGGACGATCGACACGCAGTTCGATTGCACCCCGCAATCGCCGCAGCCCTCACAGATATCGGTGTTGATGAACACCCGCTTATCCGGGTCCGGAAACTGCCCGCGCTTGCGCCGTCGCCGCTTTTCGGCCGCACAGGTTTGGATGTAAACAATGACCGATACACCTTTGATTTTACTGAATTTCTCCTGCACTTCGATCATCGCATCGCGGGTGTGTTTTTCCACCCTGGCGGGGAAGCGTGACAATTCCACCGCCTCTTTCGGGTCATAGACCACCGCCACATGCGCGGCCCCCATCGCCAGAACTTCATCCACGATGCGATAGGCCGTAAGGTCGCCCTCATTATGCTGCCCCCCGGTCATGGCCACGGCATCATTGAACAGAATTTTATAGGTAATGTTGGTGCCTGCCGCGAGAGCCCCGCGAATGGCCAGAATGCCGGAATGGTTATAAGTGCCATCGCCAAGGTTTTGGAACACATGCTCGGTCTTGGAAAACGGCGCCTCACCAACCCAATTCATGCCCTCGCCGCCCATATGGGTCAGGCCCGAAGTGCCACGATCCATCCAAAGCGCCATTGTGTGGCAGCCAATGCCAGCCCCGGCGCGCGCGCCTTTGGGCAAAAGCGTCGAGGTATTGTGCGGGCAGCCGGAACAGAAGTAAGGCAGACGCGCAGCGATGTCTTGCGCGTTATCAGATTTCGTTGCTTGGTCAATGCGTTGCAGCGCGTCCTTTAACCGATCAGATCCACGCCCCTCATCAATGAAAATCGCCCCAAGCTTGGCCGCTATCATTACCGGGTCCAGCGACATCGGCACCGGAAACAACACCTCCGCCTCGGGCGAGCCTTTGCGCCCGCCCCAAACCCTGCGCCCGCGCCGATCTGCGAAAATTGCCTCTTTGATCTGCACTTCGATAAGTTTGCGTTTTTCTTCGACAACGATAATCAGGTCGAGGCCTTCCGCCCAATTATGGAAGCTGTGCATATCCAGTGGCCAAGGCTGGCCGACCTTGTAGGTAGTGATGCCAAGCCGGAGGGCTTCGGCCTCATCAATCCCCAAAAGCGCGAGCGCATGGGTCAGGTCCAGCCAGTTCTTGCCCGCAGCCACCAGCCCGATCTTGGCCCCCGGCTGGCCCCAGACGCGGCGGTCCATGCCATTGGCGCGCGAAAAGGCCTCGGCGGCAAAGCGTTTGTGGTTAACCAGCCGCTCTTCTTGCGGAATCCAATGGTCCGCCAAACGAATGTTCAGCCCGCCCGCTGGCATCGGAAAATCGGGGGTGACAAAGGACATCCTGTCAAGCCGCGCATCGACGACGCTTGTCGCCTCCACCGTGTCCTTCATCAGCTTCAGGCCGGTCCACAGGCCGGAAAACCGCGACAGTGCAAAGGCATAGAGGCCGTAGTCCAATATCTCTTGCACGCCCGCCGGCGAGATAACCGGGATCGAGGCATCCACCGCCGCCCATTCCGATTGATGACAGGTGGTCGAGGATTCGCCCGTGTGGTCATCGCCCAGAGCCATTATCACGCCACCATGCACTGAGGTGCCCGCAAGGTTGGCATGCCGCATCACATCGCCCGAACGGTCCACCCCCGGCCCTTTGCCGTACCAAAGGCCAAAAACACCATCATAGCGCCCCTGCCCGCGCAGCTCTGCCTGCTGGCTGCCCCAGATTGCGGTCGCGGCAAGGTCTTCGTTCAAACCGGGTTGGAAGGTAATATTGGCAGCACTGAGTTCTCGCACCGCACGTGCCATCTGCTGGTCCACAGCGCCCAAAGGCGAACCGCGATAGCCCGTGCAAAGCCCTGCCGTATTCAGCCCCGCCTTTTCGTCGCGCGCCTTTTGCATCAAGAGCAGCCGGACAAGCGCCTGAGTACCATTCAAAAGCACCGGCGATTTTGTCAAATCCAACCGATCATGCAATGAAATCTCTTGTTTGGTCACGCCGCGCCCTCCCCAGTGCCGTATGTAACGTCAATATAGGTCAAAAATACTGACCTACAAAGGGTTTTTTTTGGCCGCAGGTCGTTTACTTAGGGATGATAGTCGATAGATACGACGGTACGTGTTAGCGTATAACAAATTTGCGAGAGTGTCGGGATGGACTGGGACAAACTAAGAATATTTCACGCAGTGGCCGATGCGGGCAGTTTGACCCATGCAGGCGATACATTGCATTTGTCACAATCAGCCGTATCGCGGCAGATCCGTTCGCTAGAGGAAAGCCTGAGCGTCACGCTGTTTCACCGCCACGCGCGCGGACTGATTCTAACGGAACAGGGCGAGTTGCTGTTTGATGCAACCAAGGCGATGGTCAAACGGCTTGATGCCGCCGCTGCCCGCATCCGTGATAGCGAGGATGAGGTTTTTGGCGAATTGCGTGTGACCACGACCACAGGGTTTGGCACATTATGGCTCGCCCCGCGCCTGCCCGCGCTTTACGCTAAATATCCCAGCCTCAAGATTGACCTGATGTTGGAGGAGCGGGTGTTGGACCTGCCGATGCGCGAGGCCGATGTCGCGATCCGCATGAAAGAACCAAGCCAGGCAGATCTTATTCGACGCCGTTTGATGAATATCCGTATGCGGCTATATGCAACGCCGGAATATCTGGCACAATCTGGTGTGCCTGAAAGAATGGAAGATTTTGCGCAACATCGCCTTATCTGCCAAAATGCAGGTGCTGCGCAGGTAGCAGCGGGTGCATTGCTTGTACAACAGTTGATGAAATTTGACATTCCATCAACCCTGACGGTCAACAACTATTTCGGTGTGCTGCAGGGGGTGTTGAGCCATCTTGGCGTTGGTGTGCTGCCTGACTATCTGACCGAAGATTTTCCGAATCTTGTGCGGGTTCTGCCTGATGTGGAGTCGGGCGAAGTGCCAGTGTTTTTGGCCTACCCTGAGGAATTGCGCCAGTCAAAACGGGTTTCTGCCTTCCGTGACTTCGTGACTGAGGAAATTTTCGCCTATCGCAAACGGCAGAGGAAATCTGAAGAGCTCAGCTAATGTGAATATTTCTGCATCTTATCCGCATGTTATATAAGCCATGCACAAGACGCATATCGGCCATTCCCTTACAGCAAGGTCAATAAACTTGCACAATAGGAATGGCGGGCCTAGATCGGTTTTTGAAGGCGGCGATGATTTGATCTTGTTGCCTTCATACCTCCCTGTTGGACTTGGCCGAGCGGTTGCTCGGCCTTTTTTTTGCTAATCCAGACAAGGGTTAGCCATGCTTCAGGCAATGTGTCGCCACGCTTGATCAATAAGGCGGCATCGGGCGAAGAGCCAGAAAAACAGCACCAGCGGCATGACATAAAGCGAGTTTATGGGCAGGTGCATTGCTGGGTTCCACATTGTGTTGCAATATCCGCAGCACGTTTGGCGCGCCCCCATCAAGACAGACCCAGAATTTTGATCGAGATTTTTTTTGTGTCCTTTAACTAATGCCGCGCCGGTCGGTGCCTTTGCCCTTCCCCTTCGAAGCGCTTTAGCCTATGAGCGCGGCATCAATTGACCGATGGGATAATGCCATGACCGAACCCGCGATCACGCCAGAGCTTGTTGCCGCACACGGGCTGAAGCCGGATGAATATGAGCGTTTGCTAGGCATTATCGGGCGGGAACCGACATTTACCGAACTCGGTATATTCTCGGCGATGTGGAATGAGCATTGCTCCTATAAATCCTCCAAGAAATGGTTGCGCACGCTGCCCACCACCGGGCCACAAGTCATTTGCGGGCCCGGCGAGAATGCGGGTGTCGTTGATATTGGCGATGGGCAGGCCGTGATTTTCAAAATGGAAAGCCACAACCACCCGTCTTATATCGAGCCGCATCAAGGGGCTGCCACGGGTGTTGGCGGCATCCTGCGTGATGTGTTCACCATGGGCGCACGCCCGATTGCGGCGATGAATGCGTTGTCATTCGGCGTACCAGAACATCCGAAAACGTCTTACTTGGTCAAGGGCGTGGTTGAGGGTGTGGGCAGCTATGGCAACGCTTTTGGCGTACCGACCGTGGGCGGCGAGGTTCGCTTTCACCGCAGTTATAATGGCAACTGCCTTGTGAATGCCTTTGCCGCCGGTTTGGCAGATGCCGACAAAATCTTCTACTCGGTTGCCTCGGGTGTGGGTATGCCAGTGGTTTACCTTGGGGCAAAGACGGGCCGCGATGGTGTGGGCGGGGCGACCATGGCCTCGGCCGAATTCGACGATACGATTGAGGAAAAGCGCCCCACCGTGCAGGTCGGCGACCCCTTCACCGAAAAACGTCTGTTGGAGGCCTGTCTGGAACTGATGCAGACCGGGGCCGTGATTTCCATACAGGATATGGGGGCTGCAGGGCTGACCTGCTCTGCGGTGGAAATGGGCGACAAGGGCAAGCTTGGCATCAAGCTGCAACTTGATGACGTGCCGCAGCGCGAAACCAATATGACCGCCTATGAAATGATGCTTTCGGAAAGCCAAGAGCGGATGCTGATGGTTCTGAACCCGGAGCTGGAAGCCGTGGCGCGGGCGATCTTTGTGAAATGGGACCTCGATTTTGCGATCGTGGGCGAAACCATCCCCGAAGACCGTTTCCTGATCTTGCATGGCAATGAAGTGAAGGCGGACCTGCCGCTCTCAAAACTGGCCTCCTCGGCACCGGAATATGACCGCCCGTGGGTGGAAACTCCTGCGGCGGAGCCTTTGGGCGATTTGCCGTCGATTGGTCCGATTGATGCCCTGCGCGCCCTGATCGGCAGCCCAAATTATGCCCATAAAGCCTGGGTGTGGGAGCAGTATGACAGCATGGTCATGGCCGATACCGTGCGCAGCCCCGGCCTTGGCGCAGGCGTTGTGCGCGTGCATGGCACGCCAAAGCTGTTGGCCTTCACCTCAGATGTGACCCCGCGTTACGTCAAGGCCAACCCGGTGGAGGGCGGCAAACAAGCGGTCGCCGAGGCCTATCGAAACCTTTGCGCCGTTGGTGCGCGCCCCCTTGCCAGCACCGACAACCTCAACTTCGGCAATCCCGAAAAGCCAGAAATCATGGGCCAGTTGGTGGGTGCGATCAAAGGTATTGGGGCCGCCGTTGCGGCTTTGGATATGCCCATCGTTTCGGGCAATGTCTCGCTTTACAATGAAACTGATGGCGCCGGTATTTTGCCGACGCCGACCATCGGTGCCGTGGGCCTTCTGGCCTCGGCAGATGAGTTGATTGCGGGCCTGCCGCAAGAGGGGGATTTTGCTTTGGTCATCGGCCATACCCTCGGGCATCTTGGCCAATCCGCCCTGTTGGCAGAGGCGTTTGGCATGGAGGCGGGCGACGCACCCCCGGTCAATCTGAAGGCCGAGCGCAAACACGGCGAATTCCTGCGCGCCAACCGCAAGCTGTTGCGCGCGGCCACCGATTTGAGCGATGGCGGGCTTGCGCTTGCGGGGTTTGAAATGGCCGAAAGCGCGGGTATTGGCCTTTGGCTAGAATCGGGAAGTATTGCAACACTCTTTGGTGAAGATCAGGCGCGTTATCTGGTCGCCTGCGATGTCGCCGATGCCGTCAAACTGATAGCCGCGGGTGAAAAGGCGGGCGTTCCGGTGGCGCAGGTCGGCCAGTTTGGCGGCGCGACCCTCCAACTTGGCAGCGTTTCCGCTCCGATGGACGAGTTGGTCATACTTTACCGTTCTGCTTTTGCTGCGGCTGTCGGCTGAACTTGCGCGCGTTTCAATGCAAGCCTACATTAGGACGAATACTAGAATAGGATCCCCCCATGCCGATAAACGCGCAAGATATCGAAGACCTGATCCGTGCAAGCTTCCCCCATGCCAAAATCCAGGTTGAGGGTTATGACGGCGTACATTTCTCGGCCGAAGTCATCGATGAAAGCTTTCGCGGCATGAACCGCGTTCAACAACAGCGCGCAGTTATGAAAGCGCTGGGTGATAAAATGGATGGCGCCAAGGGTGAACTGCATGCCTTGGGCCTGACGACTAAAGCGCCGGATTGATCGGCTTTGGGCCGCCCGGCTTGATTATTCACTACCTAAGACAACGGCGAGGCGGTTCGCCACACCACCATCAGTAAAATAAGGAATCGGAAAATGAGCGCAGCAGAGACGATCAGTGACACGATTGCGAAGAACGATGTCGTTTTGTTCATGAAAGGCACCAAGATGATGCCGCAATGTGGGTTTTCCTCCCGCGTGGCGGGTGTGCTCAATTTCATGGGCGTCGAGTTTGCCGATGTGAACGTGCTGGAAGATCCCGAAATACGCCAAGGAATCAAGGATTTTTCGGATTGGCCGACCGTCCCGCAGCTTTACGTCAAAGGCGAATTTGTCGGCGGCTGCGATATTATCACTGAGATGACGCTCTCAGGTGAACTCGACCAGATGTTTGATGCCAAGGGCGTAGCCTATAACAAAGAAGCTGCTGACAAGATCCGCGAAAGCAACGCCTAAGGCCTTCGCCACATAGAATCATGGGGGGCCATCAGCCCCCCGTCCACGTCTTGGGTTCAGCCCTGCGCGCGAGCCTGATCTTCGACCTTCGCGGCCAACGACTCGGCCCGTGCCGCAATCTCTGCCAAAGTCTCGGAGATTTGCGGTGGGATCACCGGCACCTCAATTTTCTGCGGCTCGGGCACAGGCTGGCCTTCCAATTCCGCCACACGTGCTTTAAGCACCCGCAACTGATCTTCAACCGCGGCCGTGCGGTCTGCCAGCATCAACCCCGCCATCAACAGCATCCGCGATTCCGGCAAACGTCCCATTTGCGTGACCAAAGGCTGCGCCTCAGTGTCCAACATGGCGCCGGCGGTTTGCAAGAAATGCTCCTCGCCCTCTTGGCAGGCGACCAAAAAGCTGCGGCCCCCAATGACAATTTCCAACTCAGCCATTGGCGCGAGCCTCCTCGATCATCGGCTTCAACTCTGCCAAAATTTCATCCATCTCAGCAGTTTCGGAGTGGCGGGTGGCGCGCAGGCTCTCCAACTCGGCCATCATTGCTTTGTTGATCAGATGCGGCTCTGCAATGTTGTCGGCGGCCGCTTCATGCAACACCCTCAGATGCTCACGCAGTTGTGCGGTGGATTTGCGCATGCGCTGCAATTCCAGCCCTTGCACATCCAATTGCTGGGTCATCTTTTCAACCTTGGCTTCCAACTGGCTCTGCGACAGATTCTCACCGTCCTTCACAGATTTCAACCGTTCGTTCAGCTGGGCATTTGTAGCCTTTTCAGCCGCGAGGGCTGTTTTCAGCTGCGCTATCTCAGCCTCATGGCCAACGCCATCAAAGTGGCCCTGCGTAGCGGCTGGAGCCTGTGCGGCGGGCGGCACTAAACTAAGCTTATCAAGCCCAGCCCCAATCCGGCCCAATGCCGCTGTGATCCGCCGTTCCAACTCAGCTATATTGCTTTGGTCACTCATTCAAATGCCCCCATGTCTCCTGTTTCGCCGCCTGTCGCCGATTTTAGATCCGGTGCTTTGATCAAGCAGCGCAATATTAGCCTGCTTCGCCCGCGCTTGTCACATCTAAATCTTAGCAGACGAATCAACCCATCTGATCGTTTTCCCGATCTTACCCCAAAGCCGGGGGCAATTGCGCCCCCCTTTGAGATCAAGCCCTTGCCTGACATGCTTGATCTTGCCGACAAGGCTGATATGCACCTTTTGAACATTCGGATATTGAGACGCATTTTGCGCCCCCCTGTCCTTGCCAACAGACCCGCCAGCTTGGGCAAGCGCATTCCGCGCGGCCTGACCCCCATAAAGACGAAGGATCAAAGCATTGGATATTGCCACCCTGCGCGCCCAGCACCCCGACCACTGGAACAAAGCCTGCGCAATCCGCACGCTGACGCTGGATGCCGTCGCCGCTGCCAATTCTGGCCATTCCGGCATGCCAATGGGCATGGCCGATGTGGCAACGGTTTTGTTTGAAAAGCATCTGAAGTTTGATGCATCCGCGCCAAACTGGCCTGACCGGGATCGCTTCATTTTATCAGCGGGCCACGGCTCGATGCTACTTTATTCACTGCTGCACCTGACCGGTTACGCCGATATGACGCTGGAGCAGATCAAGAACTTCCGCCAATGGGGCGCGATCACGGCGGGCCACCCGGAATATGGCCATGCGACAGGGGTCGAGACCACCACCGGCCCCTTGGGTCAGGGCATTGCCAATGCAGTAGGCTTTGCCATTGCCGAGGAAAACCTGCGCGCACGTTGGGGGGCCAAGATCATGGACCACCACACCTATGTCATCGCGGGCGATGGCTGCCTGATGGAAGGGATTTCGCAAGAGGCAATAGGTCTGGCTGGTAAGCACCAACTTTCGCGCTTGATCGTGCTGTGGGACAACAACGGCATTACAATTGACGGAAAGGTTTCGCTTTCGGACATCACCGACCAGATGACACGCTTCGCGGCTTCAGGCTGGGATGTGTTTGAATGTGATGGCCATGACCCGGTGGATATTGACCGCGCGATCACGGCGGCCAAGGCTTCGGCCCGTCCGGCAATGATCGCCTGCAAGACCCATATCGCGCTGGGGTCTTCTGCACAGGATACCTCCAAGGGCCATGGCGCGCTGACCGCGCCTGATCTGATCGCGGATACCCGCAAGGTTTATGGCTGGCCCTATGGTCCGTTTGAAATTCCGACGGAAATCAAGAAGGCCTGGGAAGCGATTGGCGCCCGCGGCTTGAATACCCGCAAGGCGTGGGAAGGTCGTCTGGCTCAGCTTTCGGACAGCCGGAAGGGCGAGTTTGCGCGAATCTTCAAAGGCGAAGCCCCGGCCAAACTGTCGGCCGTGGTTCGTGCGTTGAAAAAGCAGGCCGTAGAAACACTGCCGAAACTGGCCACGCGCGCTGCCTCGGAAAAGGCGCTTGAAGTGATCAACCCAATGATGAAGGAAACCATCGGCGGTTCGGCGGACCTTACGGGGTCAAACAACACCAAGACGAGCGATCTGGGCATGTTCTCCCCTGAGAATCGCAAGGGCCGTTACATCTATTACGGGATCCGCGAGCATGGAATGGCCGCAGCGATGAACGGCATGGCGCTGCATGGCGGAGTTCGGCCCTATTCGGGCACCTTCATGTGCTTCACCGACTATGCCCGCCCTGCGATGCGGCTTTCTGCGCTGATGGGGGTTCCTGTGGTTTATGTGATGACCCATGACAGCATCGGTCTGGGCGAGGATGGGCCGACCCACCAGCCGGTTGAACACCTTGCTATCAGCCGGGCCACGCCCAACACGCTGGTGATACGGCCCGCAGATCAGGTAGAGACAGCAGAGGCTTGGGAAGTGGCCTTGTCGCAGACCAAGACCCCCACAGTGATGGCCTTGTCGCGGCAAGGGGTGCCTGCTGTGCGCAAAAAGCACCTCAATCAGAACATGGTCGCCAAGGGTGCCTATGTGCTGGAAGAGGCCGAGGCCAAGCGGCAGGTTATCTTGATCGCCACCGGGACTGAGGTAGAGATCGCACTAAAGGCTCGGGCCATGCTGGAGGCTGAAGGGATCGGCGCGCGCGTGGTATCCATGCCTTGTATGGAGCTGTTTGCAGAGCAAGACGAGGCCTACCGCCGCCGCATTTTGCCACCCGGTCCGGTTCGGATTGCGATTGAAGCCGGGGTTCGGACGGGCTGGGATCGCTGGCTATTGGGCCAGGGTGGGCGCGAGCAAAAGGCCGCTTTTGTGGGGATGCATGGCTTCGGTGCCTCAGCCCCGGCAGAGCGGCTTTACAAGGAGTTTGGCATAACGGCGCAGGATGCTGTGGCCAAGGCAAAGGCTTTGCTTGGCCTCTGATTTTCGGAAATGCGCGCGCGATGAACTCGCGCGCATCTTTATAAGGCTTTGAAAACAAGCCATTTCCATTCGTTCATTAACCTGATTTTGTCCTAGGGGCGACCCGCGCTTACCAGCCACTAAAGCGGGGCCACGCCAGCAGCGGCGCGCCCTTGTCTTGGGGCAAAACGTGGTAGCTTTGATGCTGTGCGGCCGTAGCGCAGGCGTGGTTGGGCAAGATACGAAGTTTGGTTCCTACCGACAGTTCTGGCAATATAGCGCCCGAACCGGGACGACAGGCGATGACGCCATGTTCCTGATTTGCCTGAACGACGATCAGACCCGGCAAGACGTTGCCCGCCGCATCACAAACCACACCATAGCCCTGATCGACCGCCTGATTTGCTGTGCCGCGATCGCGCGACATGGCCATCCAACCCGCATCGACCAACACCCAACCGCGTTTTTCCTGATGCCCGATCACGGTGGTCAGCACAGATAGCGCAATGTCATCAACCGTGCAGGCCTTGATGCCAGCCATCACCAGATCAAAGAACATATAGACCCCGGCGCGCAGCTCGGTCACGCCTGTCAAATCCTTGGCGGCATGGGCCGTGGGGGTGGAGCCTGTGCTGACCACCGGGCATGGCAGGCCCGCCGCGCGCAACGCCGTGGCAGCGTTAACAACGGCCGCGCGCTCTGCCTCGGCGAAGATGGCCTGTGCCCCTGCCCCTACGGCAAAATAGCTTTCGCCAGCATGGGTCAACACACCGCGCAGGGCCGCGCCGTTTTCGTGCAAGATGCGCCCGATGTTCAGAAGCTCCGGATCATCCGATGTCAGGCCGCCACGATGGCCGTCGCTGTCAATCTCAATCATCGCGGGGATTTTGATGCCAGCCCCGCGTGAGGCGGCGGCAACGGCCTGTGCCTGCACCGCAGAATCCAACAGGACCGTCAGGTTGCAACCGGCGCGGTGGAGATCCAGCACGCGGGGCAATTTGTCAGCCGCGATGCCCACGGCATAGATGATGTCGGTTATGCCCGCTTGTGCGAAAACCTCTGCCTCGGCCAGCGTTGAGACGGTTGCAGGCCCGTTACCGTCTTTCAGAACCCGGCGCGCGACTTCAACCGATTTGGCGGATTTGAGATGCGGTCGCAGCGCCACGCCAAGGGAGGCCGCGTGTTGTGCAAGCCTGTTGATATTGCGCGTCATCTTTGCCTCATCCAACAGCAGGCAGGGCGTGGGCAATGTTGCTAGGCGGGTATCGGTTACCGACATAAGGTCTCCATTGATGAAATGTGCAGTGCAGCATAGGGAAAAGGGCAGCGGCAGCAACGACTGTTGTTTTACCTTGAAAAAACAATCGCCGCGCAACCGTTGATCTGACGGAGCGGCCCGCGCCTCAATGCATCAATGCGCGGCTTTCTTGCCCGTGAACAAGACGATCATCGGGCCAATAACCTTTGTCATCACAGGGATCAGCCCCAGCCCCAGCGCCAGCCCAAGGACAC
>ERZ889078.1200-NODE-1200-length-21128-cov-11.474209_pt1 | contig 21128 bp, 18 predicted proteins | sample MGYA00521266_ERZ889078 | MGnify/ENA primary metagenome ERZ889078 (study PRJEB32303, sample SAMEA104408618) | aquatic metagenome | biome: Brackish water; feature: Pelagic; material: water | place: Baltic Sea | collected 2014-06-16T06:34:00 | depth 76,534 m ...
GTCGGTGGACCCGCATTTCACGCGGGCGGCGGGTGGCAGCGCGCACGGGTATATCGCGCCTGCCGGAGATTGCCTCGTATTTGACTCGCAGGGTCGGGGCGACGCCAAGGGGCAAGCGGACCTGTATGTTTCGTTCCGGGCTGAAGGTGGCGGGTGGACAGAGCCGAGGAACCTGGAGGCTCTCAACTCTGAGGGCACCGAGATGTGCGCGAGTGTTTCTCCGGATGGAAGATTCCTGTTCTTCAGCCGCGACGGAGATATATGGTGGGTCGATGCGGGAGTGCTGGAACTGTACCGGTGATCTGACGCGGCGGCTCCTGGGGCAAGAATTCAGTGATCAAATGACAGCCAATGAAATGGAGCCGAGATGGGTGACTCAAACCATGGGATCGATAAAAGCACCTGGGCAATCGGCGGCGGAGTGCTCGTTGGAACCGGTGTCGGGTTCTTTTTCCTCCAGGAATCCGTGTTCGCTTTCGTTGGCAGCATTTTGGTGGGTTTGGGATTTGGTCTGTTGATCACTTCAATTCTTTCAACGTGGAAGCGTGGGTAGGTACATTTGACGACTAGTTACAAGAGCCGATTGATGAAACGAGCGACGATCATATATATCGCCATGATCTTGGTACTCGCAGCATCTGCAGCATCTGCAGAATCTGCCGACTCAGCGAATCGGCGTTACCGCATCTCACTATCTTCGGGTATTACGATTTATCGAGATGGCCTTAAATATGATCTGGGCCCGGATGGAAGTGCCGGGCTCGATATTGGTGCAGTTCTCTCAAACAGAATCACTCTGGGTGTGGCTGTTGGCGTGGACCAGCTGGAATTGGGGTATGAGAGAACTCCTCCCCAGCTAGAGGCCGCTCTGCGTGACAAGTTTTGGAGGTATACCGGGAGCGCTTTCCTTGAATATGCATTCCGTATGGGAGATGTGGAGCCGTTTGTAGGGGGGCATGTCGGGATTCATGGCGTGCGCTATAGCTACTCGAGTCACTACGATAATTATGGTGGGACGTGGGGACATGGGCTGGGGTATGGGTTCCTCGTTGGCGCAAGAATGAATGTGTCACCCCGTGTCGATGTGTTGGTAAAAATCGATGCTGGACATGCCTCGAGTATCTTGGACAGCTGGTATTACAGGACCCATGTGGGGCTTGCGTGGCGAATATAGGATTATGGATTCATGCTGGATGGCTGAACGACACTGATGGGCAACGGCGAAATCGCCCATCCTCCGCTGGAAATTCCCGGTCACGGCAGGTTTGCCATATATAACCAGGGCGGCATCCACTTCGGCCTCTGGCAGGTATGATCGCGATCTTGGGGAGAAATCAAGAACCTGAACCGCTGCTGTGGCTTGTGTCGGACCGCCGGGTGGAGAGAGCGCTGAGCGGTGTTAACCCGGCGTCCTGGCCTTTGACGTACTATATTCCTGTGCTCAGCTGTCGACCCCGGCGGTGATGTCCGTTCCGATCCAGCCCCCGACCCGCCAGGAGCACCGTAGTCCACTCATGATCAACCTGACCAACATATCCAAGCGCTACGGGCGTCAGATCCTGTTTGTAGAGACATCCTTCCAGCTCAATCCCGGCGAGAAGGTCGGTCTGGTCGGGCCCAACGGGTCCGGCAAGACCACCGTCTTTCGTATGATCGCCAGGGAGGAGGTCCCCGACGAGGGGGTGGTCTCCGTCCCCAGGCGCACGACGATCGGGTATTTCCGCCAGGACATCGGCGAAATGGCCGGAGGCTCGGTTCTCGACGAAACCATCGCCGGCAGCGGCGAGCTGGGCGAACTGCACCACGAGCTGAAGGATCTTGAACTGGCCATGGGTGATCCGGAACGGGCGGGCGAGATGGAGAAGATTCTCCACCGCTTCGGCGAGGTGTTGGATGCCTACCAGAGCCATGGCGGATACGACCTCGAAGCCCGGGCTCGGGAGGTGCTCCAGGGGTTGGGGTTCGACGCCGATCAGATCGACGGCGACGTGGGGGCTCTGTCGGGGGGCTGGAAGATGCGCATCGGCATGGCGCGGGTGCTGCTGGCCCGGCCCGACGTGCTGCTCATGGACGAACCCACCAACCATCTGGATATCGAGTCGATCCTCTGGCTGGAGAAGTTCATCAAGGATTATCCGGGTGCAGTGCTGCTGACATGTCACGACAAGGACTTCATGAATCGGATCGTCAGCAGGATCGTGGACATCGACGGCGGCGAGTTCCTCGCATACACGGGCAACTATGACGACTTCGTTCTGCAGAGGACCATTGCAGAGGCCAACCGCGAGGCGACCTTTGCGCGCCAGCAGTCGATGCTGGCCAAGGAGCGGCGCTTCATCGAGAGGTTTTCCACGCATGCGTCCAAGGCGGCGCAGGTGCAGAGCCGGGTCAAGAAGCTCGACAAGATCGAATTGGTCGAGCCGCCGCGAAGGCGCAGGGTCGTGGAGTTCCATTTTCGCCAGCCGCGGCGATCGGGAGATCAGGTGGCCGAGCTGACGAGCCTGTCCAAGGCTTATGGACGTCGCGTCGTCTATGACGACTTCAGCCTCAAGATCAGGCGCACCGAGCGCTGGTGCGTGTTGGGCTGCAACGGCGCCGGCAAGACCACGCTGTTGAAGCTTGTGGCGGGAACGTTGGCGCCCGACACAGGCAGCGTCCGGCTCGGAGCCAATCTGAAGGTTGGTTACTTCGCCCAACAGTCATTGGAGCAACTCAACCCGGCACTCACGGTCTATGAGCACGTGCAGCAGGCTTTTCCCATCGAGAACAGGGGCGTGCTGTGCAATCTTCTGGGCGCATTCCAGTTCTGCGGCGACGACGTGGAGAAGCCGATCCGTATTCTTTCGGGCGAGGAGAAGTCGCGACTGGTTCTGGCGGTGATGCTCTTCGATCCGCCGAACTTCCTGATCCTCGACGAACCCACCAACCACCTGGATCTCGAAACCAAAGAGATGCTGGTGGCCTCTCTCTGCAACTTCGAGGGGACCATGCTCTTCGTCAGCCACGACCGGACGTTCCTGCGGGGGCTCAGCAACCGGGTCCTCGAACTGCAGCCCGGCAGCGGCGACGGGGCCACGGCACGGCCGCCGGTGATCTACGACGGCTCGTACAACGAATTCGTCGTGCGTACCGGGGGCGAGGCGGCGGGGGTGCACGGGTAGGTCACTGTTGTTGGCATGTTTGGAGAATGAGATTCGCCGTCTTGAGCCCGTCGACCGCCGCACTCATGATGCCGCCCGCATAGCCCGCTCCCTCGCCAAGGGGATACAGACCGGGATGACTGAGTGATTCCCCGCTCTCGCCCCGCAGAATGCGCAAAGGCGCCGAGGTTCTGGTTTCCACACCGATCAAGGTCGCTTCTGGTCCCACGAATCCGGGCATCCGCCGGTTGAAGTGAGGCAGCGCCTTGCAGATGCCGTCCGTGACGAAGTCCGGGAGGCAGAGCTTCAAATCGGCATGGACCACCTGGGGCCGGCAGGATGAGTGCAGGCGGCCGCCTCGACCGTGAAGGTATTCGAGCAACGGCTGAGCAGGCGCGTGCCAGCTGTTGCCGGCGGCCTTGAAGGCCTCCTGTTCCCACTGTCGCTGAAAGCGAACGCCCGCCAACGGATCGTCACCCGAGAAGTCTTCGGGCCGGACCGAAACCACCAGGGCGCTGTTCGACAGTTCCGCGTCGCGACGGTAGAGGCTCATGCCGTTGACGACGATCCCGCCCTCTTCCGATGATGAATTGACCACCACGCCGCCGGGGCACATGCAGAACGAATAGATTCCACGCTTGGTCTGTTTGTCGTTCCAGGCCAGGGAGTATTCGGCCGCCGGGAGCTGGGGGTGATTCTTGTAACCAAGCTGGATGAGATTGATCAACTCACGGGGGTGTTCGACCCGCAGCCCCACGGCGAAGGCCTTGGGTTCCAGTGCGACTCCTGCCTGCTGCAGCATGTGGTAGGTATCTCGGGCGCTGTGTCCCGGTGCGAGCACTAGGTGATCACAGGCCAGTTCTTCGCCGGAGTCGAGCAGGCCGCCGCAGATTCGTCCGTCCTGAAGCAGCAACCCGTCGAGGCGGGTCGAAAACCTGACGTCGACCCCGAGGGAGATGAGCTGCTGACGGAAGTGAATGAGCACCAGACGCAGTCGGTCGGAGCCGACGTGCGGCTTGGCCTGCCAAAGGATCTCTTCCGGCGCGCCGAAGCGGACCAGGGTTTCGAGCACCTGGCGCATCCACGGATGGTTGAGCCGGCTGTTCAGTTTGCCGTCTGAAAAGGTGCCCGCTCCGCCTTCGCCGAACTGGATGTTGCTCTGGGGATCCAGGGGGCCGCCGGCCCAGAAATCCCTCACTTTACGGATACGCTCTTCGACCGGATGGCCGCGTTCGATCAGATGGACTCGAGCGCCCTGCTCGGCCAGCTTCAGAGCGGCGAACAGTCCCGACGGCCCCATGCCCACCACAAGCACCCGGGGTATGCTCGACAAGAAGTATGTGACGGGTGCGGGCAGGGGTTCGACCAGGCTCAAGTTGGGCAGGGGCTTTTTCGCCAGCAGCGCTGCTTCGTCACGGCAACGGAATTCCACTTCATAGACACGCAGGACGTCGGGCTTGTGCCTGGCGTCGATGCCCTTGCGAACAATTTTCAGATCCAGGACATCTTCAGCGGAAAGGCCGATCAGCTTCGCCACTCTTCGCGGAAGCTGGTTTTCGTCGTCGCCCAGACGGAGCTGAACTTCACGGAGTCGGAGCGTCATGTCGAACTGAACCTCGAGTCATGGTGCCAGGTAAACACACGGAGAGACGCCCGAACGGATTCGAGCATTCCTGGAGATTATTGGATAATCCCCGAAGAGAAGATATCAGCAACTTGTAACAGGTTGATCGTGAGGGATATGTGCAGGGTGCGTAGGTAGCCGATCCGTGAAGTGATTGCAAAATCTATGGCACATCCCCTGCTATCCTGAAGGTTCAGGAAGAAACGTTTCGTGATCCCTTCCCTGGAGGAGGAGGCGAATTCGTTGAGTTTATTGGTGTTAGCTAACAACCGTGTTGCGTACGGCGATCATCTTCGTTGTATGCGGCTTTGTGGGGGATGAATTTCATGCGCCTGATGGCAGGATCTCGATCTCGGTGGTGGGCCCAAGGGGCCCTTTGCGCCGTGATCTGCCTGATGGCTCAGGGCTCGCCCTCGGCTCAAAAAATCGATCCCAAGGCGCGGAGCATCGATGATCGGGACTTCTTGCCAGTTGACAAAGCCGCCGTTTCGATTGTTTCCGACCAGCAGATGGACTTTGGGCAGATCGCCGACCGCAACGGCTCGGTCGTACTGGGTCTTGCCGACGCCATCGTGTCGGATCCGCAGTTCATTCACTACGGCGGCACGCCCTATTCCGCCATCTGCACCATTACAGGCGACCCGAGTACCGCCGTGGACGTTTCCATCTCTACGGCGGGTTCCAACGGTCTGAGCCTGAGCAACTTCACCTCGAGCGAAGGCAACATTCCCCTCGTGGCAGCTACCCTGGACCCCAGCGGCGAGCTTGTGTTGACCATCGGGGCCACCCTCACGATCGACGACGCTCAAGCGAGTGTCGGCGCCGGCCAGACCGTTTCCTACACCATCACCACTATTTACAACTAGCAGTTCATCTTCTGGGCACAGCGGTTGCAAAACCCCTATCGGTAGGATTACGCCCGGGCGTGTAATTGGTTCATGCCCAATGGGTTATCACCTTGGAGGTTCTTGGATGCGTCTGACCACGTTTTCTGTCGCTTTGATTGTGTCTGTTATCGTGTCGGTCGTGGGTGGTTTGGGGCCACAGGCATGCCATGCCCAAGGGGTCTCGGTGACACCTTTGCGGGTCCTTTTTGATGGAAGGACGCGATCGGCCACGGTCTTTCTGTCGAACCGGACCTCGACGACCAATACGTACAGGATTGCTCTGGTGAACCGGAGAATGCTCGAAGACGGCGATATCATCTCGGTGGAGGAAGCAGAGCCAGGCGAGTACTTTGCCGACGAGCTCATCAGTTTCTCACCGCGGCGGGTGACGATCGCACCCCAATCCGCCCAGACAATCCGCCTGCTGGTCCGTCGGCCACGTGGGGAGTTCCCCGACAACGTGGAATTCAGGACCCACCTGTCCATCCGCTCGATTCCACCGACACCTCGACTCGAGGACATCGAATCGAATCAGCGGGCCGCCGATGACGAAATGCTGTCCGTTCAGCCCGTCGTCACGGTCGAGACCGTGATTCCGATTCTGGCCCGCTTCGGCGATCCCGAAGCCAGTATCGCGCTCACCAACCCGCGGCTCGTTCTTGATGATCCAGATCTGGAATATCCCCTGCTGACCGTGGACATGGAGCGCCATGGGGACCGGTCGGTCTATGGTGATTTCGACGTGTTCCACATCGCCCCTGACGGCACAGAGCAGAACATCTATATCGCCAGGGGCCTGGCTGTGTACTCGCCGCTGACGAAGCGGACCAAGACAATTCGTCTCAAGGGAGTCAATCCCGCGCTGTTGAGATCGGGACTGTTGCGGGTCGTCTACACCGAAACACCGGATATGCACGGCGACCAGGTCGCTGAACTCGTGATCACACTCGGGACGGAGGGCATCGGAACGGAATGACGACCTGGACGACAGGAATCGTCAGGGTCCTCGCGATCCTGGTGACGGTTGGCTGCTTCGTCAGCACGACCGCGGACGTCTGTGCCCAGCAGACGGATCCGTTCCCATCTTCCTCGCTCGCCCCAACAGACACTTCTTATATGGTCGACCTGAACAACGATGATCTGCTCGTTCTGGAAGTGCGTCTTGAGCGTACGAGCAGCGGACATGGTCTGCTGGCCTACCAGCATGGCGACGCCGTGATGATGCCTTTGGGTGAAATCGCTTCGATCCTCGAACTGGCCATCATGGTCGATGTGCTCACCGGTTCCGCTGATGGCTGGATCATAGACGAATCCCGACCCTTCCATCTCAACCTGGAAACGGGCAGCGTGGAACTCGGGGCGGGAACCATCGCTTTGCCGCCGTCGTCGGTCGGCAACGACGACGGTGATCTCTATGTCCGTTCCGATCTGCTCCAACAGTGGCTCCCCATCGTCTTGGACATCAACATGGCCCGCATGAACGTGACGGTGACGCCCTGCGAGGTGCTGCCGTATCAGGATCGTCGTCGCCGCGACGAGCAGCGAGCCGTCTGGCTTTCGGCCCACGGTCGCGACGAGGAAGCCTACCCTCTTTGGGTCGCTCCTTACCGCATGTGGAGCTGGCCCATGACCAATGCCACGATGGCCTTGAACTCCACCGATGATGGTGTTCAGAGGCGGTTTTCTTCCCAGAGCTGGGCCGATATCGCGGGGTTGTCCAGCAATCTCTTTTTGACCTATGTCGGTACGGAAGAACAAAGTCGCACGACCGCCCGTCTCAAGGCGGGGCGCTGGGATCCCGACGGAAGGCTGCTCGGCAGGGCGGGTGCGACCAGCTACGAGTTCGGCGATCTGGATATTTCCCGCATTCCTTTGATCTCGGGCTCCAAGCGGGGATTCGGTTTCTCGCTATCGAATCAGGATCTGAACCGCAGTCGCGAGTTCGACAACACCGACGTTCGCGGCGATGCACCCCCGGGCTGGGAGGCGGAGCTGTACATCAACGGCACTCTCTACGACTTCCAGAAGGTGGGCGAAGACGGACGTTACGTTTTCGAGGACGTGCCTATGGTCGTGGGCAACAACAACTTCCGTACCATGCTCTACGGTCCGCGCGGCGAGAAGCGTACGGTCATGGACTACGCCAACATCAGCCCCGAGATGATCGATGTCGGTGAGTTGAAGTACACCGCGACGATGATCCATGAAGGGTCGTCGCTGTTGACGGACGAAACCAACGGCTCTCTGACGCCCCAAAGACCGTGGAACCAGCAGCTCGAACTCGCCTATGCGTTTTCGAACCGCAACGCCCTGGTGCTGGATCTGTCCAGTCTGAGCTTCGGGGATCAGAGGAATCTGTACACGAGCCTGACCAGCCACAATTCGGTGGGTCCGGTGAATGTTGAGGGCATCGTGGCTGCCAGCACCGATGGCGGCGAAGCGGCGTCTCTGGGTGCGCGCACCACTTACCTGGGGCAGAACATCCTGTTCCAATCGAGCACCAACGACGCCTACCGCGCCGAATCGCCCGACGGCGTCCAATACATCCGACGTCAAACCGTGATGCAGAGCAGCGGCCATCTGATGCATCGGGCCCGGCGTAGTCTCTTCTACGGCCTCTCTACCCTCGATCGGCAGTATCTCGGCAGGGACTTGATCAGAGATCAGGAATATCAGTTCCGCCTCTCCGGTAACCAGGGCAAGGTCCTGCTGTCCCATACGCTCCGTTCGCGTCGGCTCACATATTCGGATTACAGGGACGACACCCTGATCGGTACGTTCCTGATGCGCACATGGGTAGGTCCTGTTTCCCTGCGCGGCGATGTCAGCTACATGCTCGGACCGTCGCGGGTGCGTTCCGCTTCCGCCACGGCGACCGCATATCGTTCCGATCAGTTGCAGGCCACGCTTCGTATCAACCATTACCTGCAGAGCGAATTTGGCAACGACGGCTTGAACATCGAGGTGACGCGTCTTTACGATCGCTTCACCCTGGGCGCCAATCTCAATTGGTATGAGGATATCGGGACGACCTTCGGTATCACCGTGGGCACGTTCCTGGCCAGGGACCACCGCTCCAATACATGGGCCTCGACACATCGCCGAATGGCCAACCGGAGTGCGGCGTCGGTGAGGACCTATATCGACCTGGACAGCGATGGCGTCTACGACAACTACGATCTCCCCCTGGAAGACGTCGGGTTCCTGAACCTGACCGCTTGGCGGGATATCAGGACCAACGAGAACGGTATCGCCCTGCTGCCTGGAGTCGTGGCTCATCGTCCCCAAACAATCGAACTGGATTTAGCGACGGTGGACGACCCGTTCCTGATCCCCGTATCCAAGGGTGCCAATGTTCTGGGTCATCCGGGAGGCATCGTCGACGTGGAACTGGCGTTTGCCTACGCCGGCGAGATCGAAGGCAGCGTCGTCGACGCCGACCAGCCCGATGCCCTGTTGCGGCATGTCGGCCTCGAACTCCTGAACCGCGACGGCGAACGGATGCATTCCACGGTCGCGGAATTCGACGGGTTCTACTATTTCTCGGGCGTCATGCCGGGAACCTACGAGTTGCTCGTGATTCCCTCGACGATGAACAGCCGGATCTATGAGATTCCAGATCCGGTCACCGTGATCGTTCCCGGAAGAGGCGGCTATGTGGCCGGTCCCGACATCGTACTCAGAAGGAAGAAGCCGGTCCGCAGCCCGGTAATGGCTACGGCTGTCGTACTCCAATCCGATAACGACGAGTATCCGCCCACGAGCGACCTGGCCGCAGACTCGGAATCCGTTGGGGGGCTCGTAGACGATGGCGAGACGGCTTCTTTGAGCCGAGAGGCGCCGGTCGCGATTCGTCCTGATAAGAGTGGACCCGACATGCAGCAACCCCTCCGTGTCCCCCTGCGCCTGCCTCGGGACCGCAATTGTACCGGGAAGTAGGCGTCGATGGATTCTACTCGTAGGCGATGAAGAGATGGCAGGGGCCTGGGCTGTCCTCAAGACACACTAGAAACTCCCCATCAGCACGATGAAGAATGACGGCCGACTTCAGTGCGGTGCCGGCTGTCTTTGTTGTCGATGAGGCTGTCAGCTTCACGTCGAAGGCATGATCGGGAGGGCCGGTCACACGGAAGGTCGTAGTGCTGGACATCGCGTCTCCAGGAAGGCTGGAGCTGAAGGGGGTCGGGGTGTCGAGACGTTCGATTTCAACGCAGGGCATGATCCGAACCCGTGCAGATGTCTGCAGGACCGCGGCTTGAACGCAAGCGGCAGGGGCCAGGATGGCGGAGACGAGCAGTAGGATGATTCTTTGCGATGTCATGATCCGGGTCTCAGGTGCGTGGGCCAAGATGTCGTGGATCAGGGCCGGTGGGGGCGCCCTCTGCTGCGGACTGGAGTGTAACACGAAGGGCGATAGGGGACAAGAAGCCCCAATTAGGACGTATTGGATGCAATCAAGCCCGATTGAAGGGGGGAAGAAAAAGTCTGAAAAAAGTACTCAAGCCTTTCCCCAGATTTCCGATGACATCCGTGGGTTGAGAATTGAGGTCCAACCCGCCAGTACGACGGAACGGAAATAACCCGATAAAGGAGTGTGCAATGAAAAACCTCAAGACAGTCTCAACTCTGGTGTTCGTCACCCTGTGTGCCGTCAATGCGATGGCCTTCGATCTGGTGACGTCCGCGGCCGTCGAGGTCGTGGAAGGTATCTCGCTCGCCCAGGTCACTCAGATGGACTTCGGCCAGGTCGCCGATCACGACGGTGCCCTGACCGTGACGACGGACGCCGCCGTCGCCATGACCGACCCGAACTTCATCTCGTTCGATCCCACCGGGTATTCCCCCGGTATTTTCACCTGTACCAGTATCATCGGTGCTTCCGTGAACGCTTCGTTCGTGGATACTGACGATGTCGCCGGTCTGAACCTGTCGGCCTTCACGGTTTCCGTGGGCGGCGCTGCCGACGAGGGCAACCTGTTGGACATTACCATGGTCACCACCGATGACACGTGGAACGTGGGCGCGACCCTGACGGTCGTGGCTCTTGATGCTATCGTCGGCGTGCATGCGCCTGGTTATACGATCACCGTCGTGCTGAATTAATCGACGTCGTTCGATAGCATGGGAGGGGGGCTTCTAGAGCCCCCCTTATTATTTGTTCTTCACTGATATGTCGGATCTCCCTTCTTGCACCTCTCCGGACCCTGTGACACTCTGATTTCTATCATCTGCCAGGGGCTTTCGGAATGGGGTGAGGGAGATGAGATCGACGTCATGGGCGATCGGACATCCGGGCCAGCTCTTCTGGCTTCTTCTATTTTGCGGTTGTGCCGGCGGGGTGTCCTCTGATCATGGGGCCGTGGGCTCGGTGTCGCCTGATCGCGATGCGATCACGTTGCGCATGGTCCATCTGGCTCAGGCGGGAAGGGTGACCGAGGCCCGTGAGACCCTTGTCGAGTACCTGGAGGATCATCCGGGTGAAGGCACCATGCTCTACAATCTGGCCTGCTTGGATCTCCTGCTCAATGATCACGACCGCGCCCTGGCCGATCTCGAATCGGCACTCGCCAGCGGTTATACGAACTTCCGACTCATCGACAACGACCGCAGCCTCAACCCCCTACGTGATGACCCGCGATTCCAGGACCTGGTCTCACGTCACGAAGCGGTTTTTCGTGACATGTACTTTTTACGTGCACTGACCCTCGAGGATGGATATTCCGTCGAGGATGTTCCGCTCCATGCCGGCCCTGAACCCACGCCAGGCGTTGTCGGTCCTCGGGCGGATCTAACCCTGAGTTTCGATCGCGAGGCGTTCACCATCGCAGCGACGGTCGTCGACCCCGGCGGGCTCCTCGATGAACTGCCCTGGGACGGCGGCAGCGGCCTGTTGATCAACCTGGTCCGACCCATCTCACCCGACGACTACGAATCCCAGAGATATCACTCTGTCGGGATTGGGGCCGTGGACGAAGATCCCCGCACTTATCTGGTGGGCCATGACGGCGAGGTTCTGATGCGCCGGTTGCCGGAGATCACACCCGTCGTCGAGCGTAACGGGGACATGCTTCGGTTCAAGGTTGCCTTGCCCTGGGATTTGTTTCATCCCTACGGACCGCCCTTGGACCAGGAGATGGGACTGAACGTCTTCTATCTGGGAGCCGGCGGCTCGGCTGATCGATCCATCCTCTCGCTCATGCCCGAGGGGCGGCTGAGCTACGAGCAGGAACCGTGGCGCCGCTTCGTGCCGATCAGCTTCTGGACGAGCGACCGTACCAGGCCGGTGATGAAGGGACGCCTTTACGACCGGATGATCGAGGGGGAGACGGTCGACCTCGAGTATGTCCTCTGGTCGGAGGACGGTGCGACGAGGACCTGTCGGTTCGAGGTTTTGAACAACGACGGTTCTCCGATCGAGGGCGCAGGCGACGTAGTGAGGGAGTTGGTCTGCGAGGAGGGGCTCAACTTTTTCGACGATTCCCTGGACGTTTCCGATCTGCCCACGGGGAAGTATCGGTTGCGGGCGTCGCTCGAGGACGAAGACGGCGGGGCCATGACCGTGGAAGAATCATTTTCACGTTTCGAAGACGACTGGCTGGAGTCTCTCAACGTGCGCATCTACGATATGGAGAATCCCGAAAGCGAGATCCTCCGGTACCGGCTCTTCGTCCTGGCCCGGGAGCTTGACCGTCGACACCCCCAGGATCCGACCGCTCACGTGCACGACATTTACGACGACCTGGTCGGCATGATCGAGACCTGTGAGGCCGGGGGCTCCTGCCTGCCCGATGCCGGCCTGTTCACGGGCGGCTTCTCCGTAGACACCATGACCCAGAGGCTGTGCATGATGCACCTGCCCTCCGGATATCGTGAACAGGAGCAACTGCGCCTGCTGGTCGTCGTGCCGGCGAGTCCGGGCGTCGAGGAGCAGACGGCCGCCGATCTGGGAGCCGCCCTCGGCGCCGATGCCGGCACCATCGTCTTGGTTCCCCAGTCCCACGGCAACACCGGCCTGGCCGTGGATAAGGCATCTCGGCAGACCGAGATGGCGGTGAGCTGGGCTCGGAATCTCTTCCACTCCGACGACGTGACGCTGGTGGGCCTGGGGGCGGGGGCCGATGCGGCTCTGGCCGCCGGGCTGCAGCGTCCCGAGTTGTTCCGCCGTATCGTGCTCTGCGTCGATCATCTTTTTCTCGAGGACGATCGATTCTCCGCCGATCATCTGCGCGCCGCCCTGACCGGTCGGAGTACAGACCTTCCCTATACCCTGGTCACCCGCCTGATCGCCGGCGACCGCCTCGCGACGATCGAGTCGACGATGCGGGAGCTGGGGTATCGCATCGATGTCGTGACGGTGCCCGAGGGGATGGGGGATGGGGAGTGGATTGCGGCGTTGGTCGGGGATGGTTCGAACTGATCCCCGAACCGACCGACGCCAGGACCCGCCACCAGGAGATGCGATGATTTCCGCCCACGAAGCTCTCGACCGGCTCAAGCAAGGCAACGACCGCTTCACAGCCGACCTGCACGGCCACGACGCCATCACCTGCCAGACCCGCCAGGGCAAGCTCGGCGGCGAACAGGAACCCTTCGCCGTGATCCTCGGCTGCTCGGACTCCCGGGTGCCGGTGGAGATCGTGTTCGACCAGTGCCTCGGCGATCTCTTCGTGATCCGCGTGGCCGGCAACATCGTGGCCAGCACCCAGATCGGCAGCGTGGAGTTCGCGGCCGAGAAGTTCGGCACGCGGCTGGTCGTGGTGCTGGGGCATTCGAGGTGCGGCGCCGTGCTGGCGACCATCGACGAGATCGAACGGCCGTCGGAAAGCCCGTCGCCCAACTCCCTCTCGATCGTCAACCGCATCCTGCCCTCGGTGTTGCCGCTGCTCGACCAGGGGCGCGAACTGGATCACGACGAGCTTGTGCGCCGGGCCGTGCGGGCGAACATCCGCACCTCCGTGGAGCAGCTGCGTCACGGGTCCGGGATCCTCGAGGGACTTGTGCGCGACAGTGGTCTGCGGATCGTGGGCGCGGAGTATTCGCTCGAGACCGGAGAGGTGGAGTTCTTCGACGCGGAGATGGCGGCGACCTGAGCGAACCGCCTCGACGAGGCCGACCGACCTGATACCTGCGGCGAACGAGGGCCCCGTGCGATGCGCGGGGCCCTCGTCGTCGGTTCTCAGTGCTGATGCGGCCTAGAACGCCGTCACCGTCCCCACCACCACCCGGTTCGTCTCGTGCTCGAGGTCACGGGTGTATTCCATCGTAAGCCGCAGGTTGCGCGCCATCATGTAGGTGGTGCCGAAGGTGAGGGACTCGTGGTCGAGGTCGTCGACGTCCGAGTCGATGCGGTTGTACAGGACCGTGAACCAGTGCTTCGAGAGGTCGCCGGCCGGAGTGTAGATCATCTCGGCGACGATCCCCTTCGTCTCCACGTCCATCAGGCCGGAGCTGAGGTTGGGGTCGGAGTCGGTGCGCAGGAGATACTGGCCAGTGAAGGCCACGGCCCCGAGATCCACCGACACATCCGGTCCCCAGTAGGTCACGTCGTTCTCGGTCATATCCACGACGTTGCCGAAGAGGTCGAACTCCAGGGGATTGTCCCGGCCCGCATAGCCGAAGAAGCCGACGTTCAGCCGTTCGCCCAGGCCCTGCACATAGCGCAGGCCGACGTTCTTGTGGCTGTTGTCGTCGAACTGGCGGTGCTCGTCGGCTTCGCCCTTGCCGTTGCCGTTGGTGACGGTCACCACGAAGTCGCTGGCCGTCTGTTCGAAGCCGTAGGACAGCATCACGCCGCGGTCGTAGGTCAGGTCGGTGTTCGAGCCGCCGACCTTGGCCTTGTACAGCAGGTAGTCCTCGAAGGTCAGGCGCAGCTCGCGCTTGAGCAGGGGGTCGGAGGTCTGGAACTGGCCGACGACCACGTCGACGCCGCTGTCGAAGACGTCGTCGAAGTGGATGATGGCGTCTTCGATGCCGGCCACCTCGCCGCGCTCCGACATGTAGAAATAGAAGTAGTAGCCCGCCTTGGGGGCCAGGTTGCCGCCGGAGAGCAGCTTCAGGCCCCAGGGCGACTGCAGGTCGAGGTCGATGTCCTTGGCGTCGTCCCAGACCGCGAAGGCGTCGAAGCGGCCTGCGACGGGGAAGTCCTTGTTCAGCTTCAGCAGCTCGTCGCCCGTCTTCACGTAGTCGCGTTCGCTGTCGCTCTCGGGAATGGTGAAGCCGTTGCCGGCGAACTCCTCGCCGAACTCCTTGAGGCGCGGGAAGGGCGCGTGGCAGGTGGTGCACGACAGCTTGTGGCGTCGGGCGAAGGCGGGGATCGCGCCGGCGTCGTCGGGCACGAGGGTGGTTGCGGCGATCAGCAGCACCAGGGCGGCCAGGCAGGTCTTCATGGGGGTCTCCTTATTCGTAGAGCTCGACCGTGGTCGAGGCGAAGTTGATGACGACGGTTTCGGTTTCGTCCGCCGGCACGCCGAGCAGGTCGGCCACCGGCTGCAGCAGGCGCTTGTAGTTGAGTACGGCGGAGAAGGTGACCGGGCCGGGCGCCGCGTCGGCGGGCGGTTCCCAGGTGAACGTTTCGACCTTGGTCTCCCGGGGGCCGATGCGGTAGTCCGGCCCCAGCGACGCCGTGTTCCACTGCTGGATCGTCATGCGTCCCTGGGGGTCGAAGTAGGCCATGCGGAAGATGCGGTCGCCCACCGGCACGCCGTCGCGCTGCACGCCCGGGAAGTCGGGTTCGCCGCGGGCGATGCCCATGTCCTGATAGGCGAGCACATCGGCGGCGATGGTGGTCTCCTCGCCCTCGAAGCTCTTGGGGTCGACCGGCAGGTGGTACTGCTTGCCCTCGCTGTCGGTGGCGGTGACGTGGAGCCACATGATGCGGTCCTCCACCGACCCCGACGGCACCTTGTGGCCGCACTTCCCGTTGAACAGCTGCACCTTCACCTGCACGCTGCCGTCGATCTCCACCTCGCGTTCCACCGGATGCATGCGCAGTTCGATGGCGCCGCGCAGCTTGCCCTCGTCGTGGGCGCCGTGGAACAGGTGCTGGGCGATCATGCCCGGCTCCGACATGGTGGCGTTCTGTCCCCAGGCCTTGGGCATGTGGCAATCCTGGCACGGCACGCCCTGCTCCGCGTAGGGGCCTTCGCTCCATTCCAGGTGGGTCGACTTCACCCACACGCCGTAGGGGCTCATCTCGTTGTGGCAGGTGCCGCAGAAGTCGGCGGACTTGAGGAAGTCGTTCTCCACCGTGTCGTGGTGGGGCGACGACAGGCCCGGCTTCGGGCCCTGCTTCACGCGGCCCGGTTCGCTGATCCAGTTGAAGTTGTGGGGCGTGTCGCCCTCGAAGCCGGTGATCGAGTGGCACAGGTCGCAGGTCACGCCCTCGTTCGCCCGGGACCCTTCCTCGGGCCGGGGCGGCGGCACGTCGCCTGCCAAAAACGAGATGGGGGCATGACAGCCGTTGCAGCCCGCCTTGACGCCCGCCACCTTGGCGTCCTTTTCGGCGTGGGGGACGGCGAGTTCGAAGTACTCGATCTCGTCCCAGTGGTGAGTGTAGGACTGGGCCATCATGGACTGGGTCCACTGCTGGTAGATGTCCACGTGGCAGGCGGCGCAGACCTCGGCCTTCTCGTAGTCGTCGTACGAGCGGGTCCCGAGGGCGGCGTCGCCGGCGGGGGGCTGGGCCGCGGCGGCGGCGGCGAGGATCATCAGGATCATCAGGGTGCGCATGACGGGCTCCATCGGGATTCTTCGTGATCGGGCGGGCTCGACGGTTTGGCTGAGAGGATGCTATCAAGAGGCGGGGCAGACTGCAATGAGTGTCGGGGCAAAGACATAAGGAGCGAGTGGGAGATCAGGGCGCAGGGGACGGCGTGTCGTGCTAGAGTCTCCGAGGGGAAACGGACGAGGGGGCATTCCAGTGATGACTTACATCGCCCTGCTGCGCGGCATCAACGTCGGCGGCCACCGCAAGATCGCCATGGCGGACCTGCGCGCATTGTTCGCCGATCTCGGCTATGGCGTTGTGCGCACCTACGTGCAGAGCGGCAACGTCGTGTTCGAGGCCGACGCCGGCGCCGATCACGGCGCCGCGATCCGCACCGCCGTCGCCGAGCGTTTCGGCCACGAGGTGCCGACGGTGGTGTTGACGGCCGCGGCCTTCGCCCGTGCCGCCGCAGCGGATCCGTTCGCGGGCCGGACCGACGTCGATGCCTCCCGCAGGTTCATCACCTTCCTGCATCCGCGGCCCGACCTCACGGTGCTGCCCGAGGACCTGCCGATCGGCTCCGACGAGTCGGCCGCGCTCGTCGACGGGCATGTCTATCTGTGCCTGCCTTCCGGGGCCGCCGACACCAAGCTCAACATCGGCTGGTTCGAACGGAGGCTGGGCGTGACCGCCACGTCGCGCAACATGAAGACGGTGAAGGCGTTGTGCGATTTGGCCGGGGCTTGAGCCCGTTCGGGCATCTGGTGTGTTAGAATCGAAGCCTGATTCCGTAAGACAAGATCGGAGATCTCTTAATTATAGGAAATGGCTGCCGCACTCGGATGGAGGACAAGATCATGAACCAAGTCCGGACGTACCTGCAGGCTGTCATCGCGGTCGCAATGCTCATTGCTGCGGCCTCTTCCGCCTCCGCCCTCTGCACCGTCGAACCCGACAGCCTGAACTTCAGCTCCGTCTATACGGGCGAAGAGGCGACCCGCATCTTCGTGCTCACGAACGAAGGGGAGACCACGGTCACAGGTGTGATGACCCTCGGCGGGATCAGCCAGCACCGCGCCTCCTTCGACGGTGGAGCGAGCACGCGGGGCTACAGCCTCGCACCGGGAGCCAGCGAGACGGTGGCCGTCCACGTCACGGCCCTCTATGGAGGGGCGCTCAACTGGCATGTCGACCTGGGCGCCGCCGGCGACGGCCTGCCCTCGCCGCTCATTCCCGCCCACGCCTACGGCCAGCAGCAGGCCCAGCCCGGTGATCCCAAGTGTTCGGTGTCCCCGTCCATCGTGATGAACTTTCCGCCCATGGTGATCGGCGGCGAGGCGATCGACGATTTGTGGATCTCGAACTGGGGCGGCGACAACCCCATTCAGGGAGCCGGCTATCTGATCGGTGAGCTGCCCACCATCGCCGGCGAATTCTCCATTCCCTGGGGAGGCCCCTACGCCATCACGGCCCATCAGATCTGGGACGTCTATTGGCGCCCCGTCACTCCGGGTCGCCAGGTCGTGCTGCTCGACCTGCCCGCCGAGTGCAATGGGGGATTTGCTCTCGAGCTGCGGGGCTTCGCGCTGGACGACCAGCCGGCCTGCGAGCTGACGGCGACCAGTTTCGACTTCGGGCTCGTTTCGGTGGGCGAAACGGGTTACGGCGTGATCGAGATCACCAACACGGGCAACGAGACGTTGACGTTGGCGATTCCCGCGACGGCCGGTCCCTTCGACATTCTCGAGGGCCCTGTGGGCCGCAGTCTCGAGCCCGCGGTGTCGTACACGCTGCACGTGCAGTTCTCGCCGACCGAGCCGGGATACCAGGCCGCCGTGTTGGACATCGGCCAGCCCATCTGCGGCGATATCGAGCTGAGCGGCGTAGGCCTGCTCGACTCCGGCGACCCGAACCGCCTCGGCATCTGGTTCGAGCAGTCGGGCACCACCGACCGCATCGACACCACGACGCCCTTCGAGACGGTCACGGCCTACCTGATGATCCTCAACCCCACGTCGATCTACGGCGTGCAGGCCTGGGAATGCTGCGTGGAGATGCAAGGCAACGGCATCGGTCTGACCTGGGACCTGGCCGGCGACCCCTTCAACATCCTCACGCCGCCGTGCTTCACCGTGGCGATGCAGTCGGAGCCGATCCTCGGCAATGGTATTGTTGTGCTGGCTACCCTGACCTTCATCCAGCCCGACCCTAACGAACCGACATTCTTCTATCTGCATCCAACCGACTTCGCTTCGTTGCCGGGGCTGATGTCGTACATCGATGGGGCCGACGTCGGTGCCATCATTCCGCTGGATCCCGCGTCGGGCTCGGAATCGATGCCGGTGGCCATGGTCAATCTGCCGCCGACGGGCACCCCGGACGTTCCGGCCCGGACGGCCTTGAAGGCCGCCACGCCCAACCCGTTCAATCCCTCGACGACGGTGTCCTTCGAGGTGGCCGGCGAGGGAAGGACCGAGCTGGCGATCCATGATCTGCGGGGACGCCGCGTGCGGACACTTGTAGATGAGCATCTTGCACATGGCACCTACGACCGCGTGTGGGATGGCCGCGATGATGCGGGCCGCAGGGTCGAGAGCGGTGTTTACTTCGTGCGTCTGCTGGCGGGTGGGGAACGCAGGATGATGAAGATCGCGCTCTTGAAGTAGCCCTCAAGCCTCCGACGACACGACGCCCCCCGGCCTTCAGCCGGGGGGCGTCGCTCCCTCCTCACCCCCTCGGAGCGATGATCAACGGTACAGCGTCTTGAGATCCGAGAACGTGGGCCCATCCGCCTCCACGGGCTCGAGCGAGATGGTCATCACGTTGTTCGTCTCGTCTGCCTCGGCCACTTCGTTGAAGGGGTCGACGACCACCGTCACCATGGGTTCGCCGGTGTAGGGCTCCCATGCGAAGTAGGTCTCCACCTCGTAGCTGCAGGCGCAGTGGTAGAAGAACCCAGTGTTGGCGCATGTCCCCTCGTAGAAGGCGCTCAGCGTGTAGATGTCGAGGCAGTCGCCGGACCCGCAGTTGGGCCAGGAGTAGTTCCAACAGGTGTGGTTGTTCTGGATGTAGTCGACCATGGAGCCGATCTCCTGGCGGAGGATGGGGCCGTAGTAGAAGGCGACCTTCAGCATGTGGCTGGCCAGGTTGCCGGCGTTGTGCAGACGGATCTGGGGCTGGAGGCGGTACTCGTTGTTACCTACTTCGAGGTTCACTGCGGCGAGTTCGAGGTCGATGTCCTGGGCCGGAGCGGGCAAGGCAGCCAGGCAGGCGGCCAAGGCGATGAGTGTGATCAGGATTCTGGTCTGCGGTCTCGAGGTCTTCATGTCGTCCTCCCTTGCGGGGCTTGTCGTCGAGCTTGTGGCTCGGGGGTTTTGGTTACGACCTCCTTATTTGAGCCGGCTCCCGGTCTTACTGAAAAACTACAATCTATTTTCAATTGACGGTTCCAAGAGGGTTTTTCGGCCTTAATCGACTTCAGGAGTTCAGTTGCGGCCTCCTCCAACCGGGTTTATCCTGAGAGCGTCTCATCACCGAAATCAGTGCAAGAAAATAAGGACATAGAGCCAAGGAGAACCGCCATGGAGCACGTTCTGCCCGAACTTCCGTACGCCAAAGACGCCCTCGCGCCGCACATCTCGGCCGAGACCCTGGAATTCCACTACGGCAAGCACCACGCCGCCTACGTGGCCAACCTGAACAACCTCATCAAAGACACGGAGTTCGCCGACACGTCCCTCGAGGACATCGTGCGCAAGGCTCCTGCGGGCGGCTTGTTCAACAACGCGGCCCAGGTCTGGAACCACACGTTCTACTTCCACGGACTGTCCCCCAAGGGCGGTGGCGAGCCCACGGGTGAGCTGGCGGCAGCCATCGCTGCGGCTTTCGGCTCCTTCGCGGCGTTCCAGGAGGCCTTCACCAAGTCGGCCGCCACGAACTTCGGCTCGGGTTGGACCTGGCTGGTCAAGGGCAAGGACGGCAAGCTGGCAATCCTCAACACCCACGACGCCGGCTCGGCCCTCACCCACGGCGTGACCCCGGTGCTGACCATCGACGTGTGGGAGCATGCCTACTACGTGGACAAGCGCAACGCGCGTCCGGCGTACATCACCGCCTGGTGGAATCTGGTGAACTGGGAGTTCGCGGCGAAGAACTTCGCCGGCTAGACTCGATCGGGTCTTATGAAACAGCGGGAACGCCTTGACGGTGTTCCCGCTGTTTTATGCGAGGACGGCTCGGGCGCGGTCCCGCCAGGCTGCAGCGTGGCCGCCGAATTCGTCGGCCAGCTGTTCCAAGGCCGGCAGATGCAGCTCTGCCAGATAGCGTTCGATCTCTCGGGGTATCGGCTTCGCGCCGCTCGCGTTGACCTTGGCCGCCAGACCAGGCGGCGTATGGGACGCGAGTCCGAGGAACGTGTGCACTTCATGGAGCAATTCGACCGGGCGTGTGTGGACGTCGTCGAAGAACACCACTTTGAAGTGGTCCTCGGGAATGTAGCGCCGCCATAGTTCGAGCATCGGCAGGTAGTCGCCGCGCGAGCGCGCCGAGGGGTCGTGGATGTGGGCCTTGATGTCCTCGGTCGTCAGCGAATCACGTTCTCGCTTGAGGTTGTAGGTCAGAAAATGGATGGCATGGGACCAGTCGCGGGCGATGGGGTCGCGCAGGATCAGGATGATCCGCACATCGGGCAGAGTCTCGGCTATCTCGCTTACGCCGGCTTCGCCCAACCCCGAATAGTGGGGAGTGATGTCGCCGGTCAGGCGGTCGCCGGC
>ERZ889078.1201-NODE-1201-length-21123-cov-7.698405_pt1 | contig 21123 bp, 22 predicted proteins | sample MGYA00521266_ERZ889078 | MGnify/ENA primary metagenome ERZ889078 (study PRJEB32303, sample SAMEA104408618) | aquatic metagenome | biome: Brackish water; feature: Pelagic; material: water | place: Baltic Sea | collected 2014-06-16T06:34:00 | depth 76,534 m ...
GCGTTCAATTCTTGAAAGGCTTGTTCTAAACGAGTTACCATACCTTCTTCACCAGAACGTTGCCAAACGCGTGGATCGTAGTATTTTTTGTTAGGTTTATCGTCACCATCTGGGTTACCGATTTGACCTTGCAAATAAGCTTGATTTTTCTTGTAAAAGTTCATAATACCTTCCCATGTTGCCCATTGGGTATCGGTATCTATGTTCATTTTAACAACACCGTAACTGATTGATTCTTTAATTTCTGCAGCAGATGAGCCTGAACCACCGTGGAAAACAAAGTTCAAAGTGTTTGCTGTTACGCCAAATTTTTCAGACACATATTTTTGTGAGTTGTCTAAAATGGTTGGTGTTAATTTAACGTTACCTGGTTTATAAACACCATGAACATTACCAAACGAAGCAGCAATTGTGAAACGATGGCTGATTTTGCTTAATTCTTCATAAGCATAAGCAACGTCTTCTGGTTGTGTATACAGTAATGAATGATCCAGATTGCTGTTATCAACGCCGTCTTCTTCACCACCGGTAACGCCTAATTCAATTTCAAGTGTCATGCCCATTTTTGACATACGTTCTAAATATTGACCACAAATTTCAATATTTTCTTTCAGGCTTTCTTCTGATAAATCCAGCATGTGTGAGCTGAATAAAGGTTTTCCAGTAGCAGCAAAATGTTTTTCGCCAGCATCCAACAAGCCATCAATCCAAGGCAATAATTTTTTTGCTGCATGGTCTGTATGAAGAATGACTGGAACGCCGTAAGCTTCTGCCATCATGTGTACATGTTGTGCGCCTGAAATAGCACCTAAAACAGCAGTTTCTTGTCCTTGTAACTTAAGTCCTTTACCGGCAACAAATTGAGCGCCACCGTTAGAGAATTGAATAACAACAGGTGATTTAATTTTTGCGGCAGCTTCTAATACAGCATTGATAGAATCTGTATTGATGACATTAACAGCAGGCATTGCAAATTTGTTTTCTTTACAAATGGCAAAGATTTTTTGTACATCTTCACCGGTTACTACGCCGGGTTTAACTACATCTAAAATTTTTTGTGACATTTAATGGGTCCTATATCAGTCTGTTTCGTTGAAGATTAAAGTCGTAACTTACTGATGGTGGTTATAAAATCAACCACCATCAAATGGAGTGCGCTTTAATTAACCTTCAAGGCTGGCCAAGCGAGCAGCAAGTAATTGTTCCAGTGCTTCCAACGCAGTTGCGAAGCCGCTAATGCCTTCAGCCAGTTTGTCTGTAGCCATACGGTTTTCAGCATGCATGGCTTCAAAAGTAGCTTTGTCGATTGAGATTTTTTCAATTGACAGTTTAGATGCATTTTCTGGGTCAAGTTTACGAGGTAGTTCGACTTCTGTTGCTTGTAATTCAGCCAATAAAGAAGGAGCAATCGTTAATAAATCACTACCAGCCAATTCAGTAATTTCACCTACGTTACGGAAGCTGGCGCCCATAACTTCAGTTTTGTAACCAAATTTTTTGTAGTAGTTATAAATTTCTGTAACAGAAACTACACCTGGATCTTCAGCAGGAGCATAAGAATCACGACCGGTATCTTTTTTGTACCAATCAAGGATACGACCAACAAATGGAGAAATCAGAGTGATACCATTTTCAGCACAAGCAATTGCTTGGTGAATGCCAAACAATAGTGTCAGGTTACAATGAATGCCTTCTTTTTCAAGAACAGCAGCAGCTTGTATACCTTCCCAAGTAGCAGCAATTTTGATTAAGATACGGTTGCTGTCAACCCCTGCCGCTCTGTATTGTGCAATTAAGTCACGACCTTTTGCTATTGTTGCATCAGTGTCGAAAGATAGACGAGCATCAACTTCAGTTGATACACGACCAGGTATGATTTCTAGAATTTTAAGTCCAAAAGATACGGCAAGACGATCAAATGCCAGTGAAACGACTTCTGCAGCAGAAGCCGCTTCGCCTAAACTAAGACGTGCTGCTTTTAATGTATCATCAACAATGCCTTGGTATTGTGGCATTTGTGCAGCGGCTGTAATTAAAGAAGGGTTAGTCGTCGCGTCACGTGGTTTAAAAGTTTCAATTGCTTGAATGTCGCCAGTATCGGCCACAACAACAGTGATTTCTTTTAGTTGTTCCAATAAATTTTTTGCCATGAGAGGTGCCTTTATATTTTAAAATTAAAAATTGGTTTAATTGTTTTGTATAATTATATCGTGAATATCTAAGTTAGGTTTTAGAAAGAAGGCTCAATGGTTGAATCAGTTCTTAATTAATTTACTCAGAGGTAAGGAGAAACTAAAACCACAGCTTGTATATGTATGTAATACGAAAACTGTGGTTTGTTTATGGGGATTGATCAAGCCTGAATACGCATGTACTTTTCAACACCAGTTACTATTGGTGCAGGCTTTTGTTTTTCAATTAATGCTTGCCTTACCATGTACTTAGCAACCCTACTGATTTGAGGTTGATTAGACTGATCATCAAGGTATTTTGCTACACCAGTAAGAGGGGTGCTTGGCTTTATTTGCATGGCCGATAACGCGCTCATTGCCGCCTGTTTAGCCATATATCTTGCAACTCTGCTAGGTTGTGGAAGGCTGTCTTGTAGCTGTAAATACTTGGCAACGCCAGATATTTGAATAGTAGTAGGCTTGTCCTGTAATACCGATAAAGCGGCTTGTTTAGCTAAGTATTTAGCTACATTACTTGGTTGTGGGAGGTTTGATTGATTTTTCATATACTTAGCAACACCAGTCAATTCTTTGGCTGGTTTCAGACTTTTTAGATATTTTTCAACACCGCTAACTTCAGTTTCACCCGATAATTCTTTTTTTTGCTTTTCAGCAACATCTTTCCTCAATATGTACTTTTCAACACCACTGGTTGGGAATTGATCAAGAGTCTCCAAATATTTAGCAACTCCGCTAATTAATTCAGATGGTTCAGCGATTAGGTTGACTGCAATTAACGAAGCATTTTTATTTTGTAAATACCTTGATACACCACTTATTCCACTAGGATCTTTTGAATAGACAGGGTAACTGGTTTCAGATTGGTAAACGTCTTCATTTTTTGTACGGTTCATGAAAAAGAAAAGGCCTGCAACAGCAGGAAAAAAAGACCCACTCATGTTATTCTGGCTCATTCTCTATCCTCGGTCACGCATGTATTTCTCAACACCAGTTGCTGATTTTGCAGCAGTTTGTTTTTCAGATGCTGTTTGTTTTGCCATATACTTGTCCACACCTGTTGCGGCTGATACAGTTTTTATATGAGAATCTAGGTATCTTGAAACTCCAGTTCCTGATAATTTATTCAAGTATTTTGCAACCCCAGTATTAGCAGCATATATTTTTCTTGCTGGCGAGGATGATTTTTCCTTGTTTGTAGATGCACCAGCCTTTTTGAATAAATAAAAACCTGCTAAGGCAAGGAAAGCTAAACCAATAGAATAAGTGGATATTGATGAGTTTTCTTCAGCAGATGCTCCAGTACTTGAACCTTGTTCTTCTGATGAACTTACTTTTGCAGATTCATTATGTTTATAGTTAGGATCATGGTACAAAACTTCAGGTTTGAAATCTGCAGCAGGATAATTTTCATCATGAAGATTTGCTGCTTCTTTAGAACCGGCCTTTACTGCTGGAGGAGTTTTAGTAGCAGTTTTTTGCGGGCTATTCTTGGCGATATAATCACTATTTTGATATATCACTTCTGGTTGAAAGTTTGCAGCTGGATACTCTACATCTGCTCTTACGACTGCGCTAGATAATAGTAGTAATGCAAACGCACCTTTGGTCAAATTATTCTTTTTCACGTTGTTCACCTAAAAGTCGGAAGAAGTGGACTGAGAGCCCAACATACTATATTGTTGGACGCATACTACTGAAAGGCTCTCTCCAATTTAATGTGTAAAACTACTCTATTTTTTTATATTAAAATACTGCTTCTACGTTCTTGACCACGTTTTCAAAGGTGAAGCCAAATTCTTTGAAAAGTTGACCCGCTGGAGCAGACTCGCCAAAACGGTCAAGGCCTACAATTTTACCGTTGGTTCCTACATATTTCCACCAGCCATCAGTAACGCCTGCTTCAACTGCAACACGTTTGGTTACGGCAGAAGGTAATACTGATTCACGATATGCGGCGTCTTGTGCATCAAAAATGTTTGTTGATGGCATGGAAACAACACGTATCTTTTTGCCAGTCGCTGTTAGTTGTTCAGCTGCTTTGAGTGCCAGTTCAACTTCAGAACCAGTAGCAATAATGATTGCATCTGGTTTACCTTCGCTGTCGCTTAAAACGTAGCCACCACGTGAAATCGCCTCAATTTGTGCTTGAGTACGTGGAATATGAGGTAAATTCTGACGTGAAAAAACAAGTATAGAAGGACCATGTTGTCTTTCGAAAGCCGCTTTCCATGAAACTGTTGTTTCAACAGCATCACAAGGACGCCAAACTTGAATACCTGGAATCAATCGTAGTGTTGCGATTTGTTCAACGGGTTGATGAGTTGGACCATCTTCACCCAGACCGATAGAGTCATGAGTATAAACGAAGATTGAGCGAATTTTCATCAAAGACGCCATGCGCAAGGCATTACGAGCATATTCCGAGAACATTAGGAATGTTGCACCAAATGGAATCAATCCGCCATGCAGAGCAATACCATTCATAATTGCAGACATACCAAATTCACGTACGCCATAATTGATGTAGTTAGCATCTGGTTTATCCGCACGCATTGGTTTATAACCAGTCCATTCAGTCATGTTTGAACAGCCTAAATCTGCTGAACCACCAAAAATTTCAGGCAATATCTTTGCAAAACCTTCGATAGCGGCTAATGAAGATAGACGTGTTGCAGTTGTCTTGGCTTCTGCATTAACTGCGCTTACAAATGCATCGGCAGCTGTTTTCCAGTTATTAGGTAAATCACCAGCCATACGACGTTGATATTCTGCAGCTAATTCAGGATGAGCTGCTTGGTAAGCAGCAAATTTTTCATTCCATTCTTTTTCAGCTTTAGATCCTTTAGCTTTAGCATCCCAACCGGCATAGACATCGGCAGGAATTATAAATGCTTCATGATCCCAACCTAGAGCGGCTTTAGTTAGATTGATTTCGTCTTGACCTAATGCAGCGCCATGACAGGCATGACTGCCAGCTTTGTTAGGTGAACCAAACCCAATAGTTGTTTTGCAACAAATCATTGTCGGTTTGTCTGTCATGGCCTTAGCCATTTGGATTGCTTTGGTTAAGGCGACATGATCATGTCCATCAACATCAGCGATAACATGCCAGCCATAAGCTTCAAAACGCATTGGTGTATTGTCTGTAAACCAGCCGTCAACATGTCCGTCAATAGAAATGCCATTGTCGTCCCAGAAGGCAATCAGATTACCTAGCCCCAATGTTCCTGCCAAAGAGCATGCTTCGTGAGAAATGCCTTCCATCAAACAACCATCGCCTAAGAAGGTATAGGTGTGATGATCAACAATTTTATGTCCGTCTTTGTTGAATTGAGCAGCAAGTGCTTTTTCAGCGATTGCCATACCAACAGCATTAGTTATGCCTTGACCTAAAGGACCAGTGGTTGTTTCAACGCCTGGGGCATAACCGTATTCTGGATGACCTGGAGTTTTAGAATGAAGTTGACGAAAGTTCATCAGTTCTTCAATTGGAAGATCATATCCGGTCAGGTGCAACAAGGAATAAATCAGCATCGAGCCATGACCATTCGAAAGTACGAAACGGTCTCGATTAGACCATTGTGGATTGGTCGGGTTGTGGCTCATGAAATCATTCCACAATACTTCGGCGATATCCGCCATTCCCATTGGTGCTCCTGGATGTCCAGAATTTGCTTTTTGAACGGCATCCATGCTCAAAGCGCGTATGGCGTTCGCTAATTCTCGGCGCGAAGTCATATTATTCTCCTTTATTATTTTTATAAATTACGTGTAGTGACTTCTATCAGTGTGGCGATCTCGTCACGAAATATAAATTTAATTCCATTCTTATTAATAATTACAAAGTTAGAACGAGTGGCTATGACCACTCGTTCTTTTGCAGTTATTCTAAGTTAGCGTGTCTTTCTCGCATTATTTCTTCAGGAATTTCTTTTTCGTGAATTATATGAGAAACAGTTGCCTCCAAAAATAACAAGGTAGATAGTTCAAAGACAGTTCCCATTGGCATGCCTAGAACTTTACCATATTGTTCATTCTTACCAATTTGAATTACGTCATCAGCCAAATTGCCGATAGTTGATTCATCTTTGGCAGAAATTAGGACTATATTGGCCCCTATTTTTTTTGCATTCTTAGTAAAAGCGATTAATTGTTCAGTCTCTCCAGATCCGGAAATTACGATCAATAAGTCACCGCTTTTAATGCTTGGTGTTACTATTTCACCTACGACACTTACATCATAGCCGCCATGGACAAGTCTCATCGCAAAGAAATTTCCAACCAGTTTAGATCGACCGGCACCTGCAATAAAGATTCGCTTAGCCTTGTCAAGTAAACTAGTTAGCTTTACATCATACGTATCATCTGTAGCTTCAAGAACACCTGAAATCTTTTCTATGATAAGTTGCTGATGCATAATTAAACCGCGTCAACCAATTCGCGAATTTCACGAGCTGCTTCAGCAGGGGACGCAGCGCCATAAATTGCAGCTCCAACAACGATAATGTTGGCACCAGCTCTTACAACGTCTTGAACTGTTGATGCTTTAATTCCGCCAGCTACAGAAATTCTAACAGGTAAGCCTAGCGCAGCTATATCGTACAAATCAGCGAATGGTGTATGACCAGCTGCTTGTGCATCAAGGCCTGTGTGAATACCCAGGACTTGGGCACCAGCATCTGCAGTTGCTCTTGCGCACGCTATTTTATCTTCAACATTGATCAAATCAATTTGTGCTTCAGCTCCATGAGCGTTGGCTGCCTTGATAAAGCCTACGCAAGTTGCTAAGCCAGATACGCCAAGAACTGTACAAATATCCGCACCAGCGGCATAGAAAGGAGTAGCTTCGTATTCACCAGCGTCCATAGTTTTAAGATCAACTAACAATAATTTATCAGGGAATCTTGCTCTCAACTCTCTAACTAAATTTATACCATTGTGTTTGATGCAAGGAGTTCCAATTTCAAAAATGTCAACATAAGGCGCCACTAGAGTAGCAAGGCCTACGGTTGCGTCGAAATCCAGTGAATCTAATGCCATTTGTATTAATGGTTTTGCCATGATAAGTGCTCCGAAGGGTTATATTAATAATTATAGTTGGTTACATACTTGTTTTGCGGACATAACTGTAAAGTAGAAAGGGGACGAATGTCAATGCTAAATGATTATTGAGTAATTCCCAATTGGAGGTCATACAAGGAAAAAATTAAATATTCCTTTTAAAATCATTAGGCTATTTATCTTTCATTTCTATTTTAAAGCATGTCCTGGAATTATTTTTTATCCATTAAAAATGATAGCTAATTAATTCGATTACATGCTTGCATTATAAACAAAGTTTTATGACTTTGTTGTTGAAATTTTTGATTAGTGATTGCCACTTAACATTATAATTGAAATAAATTATAAAAATTATTAGTTGTTATCTCTGCTACTTTATTGACAGTAATGCCTCTCAATTCTGCTATTTGTTCTGCTACATAACGTACGTAAAGGGGATAGTTTGGTCGGCCTCTAAAGGGCACAGGCGCTAAATAAGGTGAGTCTGTCTCTATAAGGAATTTGTCGGAAGGTATTTTTTTTACCACATCTCTAATTGTAGTTGCATTATTGAATGTTATTATTCCAGAAAATGAAATATAGAAATTTAAATCCAATGCTTTTTGAGCAAATTCCCAGTCTTCCGTAAAGCAGTGAATTATACCGCCTATTTCTTCAGCCCCCTCATCTTTCAAAATTTTCAGGGTATCAATTTTTGCTTCACGCGTATGAATAATCAATGGTTTTTTTAATATTTTTGCAGCTCTGATATGGTTTCTAAATCTTTGATGTTGCCAACTTAAGTCGCCTTCACTGCGAAAATAGTCAAGGCCGGTTTCGCCTATTCCGATTACTTTATTGAGTTTCCCTAAAGCAACTAGCTCATCAACACTTGGATCTTTACATTCTTTAACATTGGGATGAACCCCAACTGTTAATGATATCTCTGGGAAATTTAAAACCAGATCTAACATAGCTGGATAAGATTCTAAATCAATGGCTATACACAAGAGGTGTTCAAGTTGATTTGCCTTTGCCGCTGTCATAAAGCAGCTAAAGTCATCTTCATAAGGTTTTAGATCAATACGATCTAAGTGACAGTGAGAGTCTATCAACATAAAGGATTGTAGTTACATTGTATAAGTGGGTCGGTCAGATGCAATTGCACCTGCTAAATAGGTTTCTATTTTGTTTCGGACAATGCTGCCATTCTGATCTGTAAACTGTACGCCAATCCCGCTGAATTTATAATTTCCTGAACGAGGAGGCGTTTTCCATATTATTTTTCCTTCAATAGGGAGGCGATCTGATTCTTCCATTAGATTTAGTAGTAAAAAAATTTCTTGCCCTATTTCATAGTCACGATTAGTCGGTATGAATAAGCCTCCATTGACAACAAAAGACATGTAAGTAGCATATAAAGTGCTTTTGTCCTTTATCGTAATTGTCAATATGCCTGGTCTTGACGTGGAGTCTGTCATGAGGGATTGTTTATGTTAAAGTTGTTCCATTGTATTAGAATTTCTTCGAACATTGCGTGCTTATTTATCGGAGTATTAAGTCTATCCTGACACTCGAGAATTAAGTCGTACAATATATAAAGTTTTTTCAATTCCACTTTTTGCGCAAGCTCTGTTAATGATTCTGTTAAATCCGGATTATAGAGCTGGTCATCGTTTATTTGATAATGACATTTAATAATGTCGATAATCCAAGATGTTATCCAGAATAGTAGCAGTATTTCTGGCAGTTTATGCCAATCTTCAGCGACAATGACTGGGTTTTGTTTTTTATTAGCAATATCTATCCATGTTTTAAAGCATGAATTACGAAGAGTTAATGTTTTATTGTTAATATAACTTAATGCTAAAAATGGCGAGCCTTGAGTTATATTATATATAGCTAATACTTCTTTTTTTAGCGGTTCAATATTCTGTTCTTTTAACCAAGAAGTGACAGTTTCAATATTAGGTTTAGGTAAGCATAACTTTTGGCAGCGGCTAATAATAGTCGCTGGAAGATGAAAGGGTTTGTCACTTACCAGTAATATAACTGTGCGCTCTGTAGGTTCTTCCAAACATTTTAAAAATGCGTTAGCGGCTGAATTATTCATCAGTTCAGCAGGATTTACGATGACGATGCGGTTCGCTTCAAATTGAGGTTTTAATGTTAGGCGAGTCACCAGATTGCGAATTTGTCCAATATTAATGCCTTTGCCTGGCTCTTCTGGTTTTATGATGATTAAATCAGGATGTGTTTCGGCTTTAAGAAGTAAGCAAGAGTTGCAGTTACCACAATTTAAGCCATTAATTTGGGGTTTGCTGCAAAGTAGTGAGAATGCAAATTGATTAGCTAATTGGAGTTTTCCAAGTCCTTTGCTTCCAGTAATAAGTAAAGCCTGAGGAATACGATTTTGTTGTCTATAATCGCAAAGGTGCGCCCAAATTTTCTGGTGCCAAGGCATTATACTCATTGAAAAAAGGTCTCAAGAATTTCGGCCAATTCCTTTTGTACATGAGCTAACGGTTGGTTGGCGTTTATTAACTTTATGCGCTCAGGGTATTTTGCTGCCTGAGATAGATAAGATTGCCTTACTTGTTCGAAAAAAATGGTTTTTTCAGCTTCAAAGCGATCAAGATTGGCTCGTGCTTTTGCTCGTGCTAAGCCAATTTCTATTGGGGCATCTAGTAATATTGTTAAATCTGGTTTTAGGTTACCTTGTACTAGATTCTCTAGCCATTCAATAGTAAATTTACTTATATTTCTTCCGCCACCTTGGTAAGCGTAAGTGGCGTCAGTAAATCGGTCACAAAGCACCCAGTTGCCTTGTGCCAAAGCGGGCTCGATGACGTGTTTTATATGCTGAGCACGAGCGGCAAAAATCATCAATAATTCGGCTTGTTCTGTAATTGTTTCACCCTCTTTATTCAGTAATAATTGGCGAATTTTTTCTGCCAGTTCTGTTCCTCCTGGCTCCCTGGTTAAAACTACAGTAACTTTATATTGCTGCAAGCATGACTTTATAAAAGCCAAATTAGTTGTCTTACCTACACCTTCTCCACCTTCAAGTGTGATAAATTTACCTCGTATCATTTCTGCTTCCTTTGCAATTGATTGACTGCTTGATTATGCTCGCTCAAGGTAGCAGAAAATTGGTGCGTGCCATCTCCACGAGCTACAAAATATAAATTATTGCTATTGTCTGGATGCAATGATGCATTGATTGCTTCACGTCCGGGCATTGCGATTGGTGTTGGAGGTAATCCTTTAGTTTGATATGTATTGTAAGGGGTGGTTGTTTTTAAGTCTGTGGAGCTAATATTTCCCTTATAATTGTCACCCATACCATAAATAACGGTTGGATCTGTTTGAAGTAACATACCTGTTTGTAGTCTACGTATAAAGACCCCTGCTATGAGTGGTCGTTCGGCAATTTGTGCAGTTTCTTTTTCTACAATGGATGCAAGTATCAAAGCATCATAAGGTGTTTTTAAGGGTAAATTATCAGCTTTATGTCGCCATTCATCTTCCAATACCGTTAGCATTTTATCATGAGCTCTTTTTAATAAGACAACGTCAGAAGTATGTTTCTCGAAATAATAGGTATCTGGAAAAATAAGTCCTTCAGGTAATGAGTAAGGTTTACCAAGATACGTGTCTGCGTTTTGCTTAACAGGTATCATTTGTGTCATTATGTGGTCAAATTTGATGTGTTGTATGCTGTGATCTAGATTGGGATTGTTTTCAATTTCCTTTGCTATTTCTTTAAAGCTCCATCCTTCAGGAAAAGTTATGGTGTGTTGTTTGGTTTTGCCTTGTACAAACATATCTAATATTTCAGGAAGGGTAATGCCAGATTTTAATTCATATTCTCCCGCCTTCAGGCTTTTAAATGATTTTTTTTGAACAGCAATAACTTTAAACCAAAACGGTTTAAAGTTTACGTTATGGGCTAGTAGTTCCTTAGCAATTTGATTAAAAGAAGCGCCCTTGTCAATTTCTATTATAACGGGGCCTGCGACAACGACAGGTGAACTCGAGGCTATTTTGAAATCACGCCAAGCCCAGTTACATATTAAAAATAAAGTAATGAAAATAAATATGATGATTCTAATGATCACCGCTAGCCACCTTTATTATGGAATTGAGCCAGGTTTTTTTGGAGTTGCCGCGTTTTTAAGCCGACGTTAAAGTATCTCTGGTCAATTTGCTTTATTGGCCAAATGCCTACAATTGAGTTGCAGACGAATATCTCTTCGGCAGATAGGAGTTCTTTTTTAGTAAATGCATGTTCTTCTACTGGAAAACCTGCCTCAAAAGACATTTCTATTATAATGTCACGCATAATTCCCTTAACACCCGAGAATGCCAATTCTGAGGTATAAAGTGCATTGTTTTTATAATAGAAAAGATTAGTCATTGTTCCTTCAATGATATGCTCATTAATATCAAGCATAATACCTTCTTGAATATTGGGACTGCTCCACTCAGATCGAGCCATTATTTGCTCAAGTCGATTTAAGTGTTTAATGCCTGCTAATAGTGGATTTAAACCTAAGCGAGTGTCGCAAAAACGAGCCACTATGCCTTGCTCTTTGAGGCTGACTGGATAATTTGGAGGTGGATGTAAACTGAAGACGCGCGTGGTATTAACGTTATCAGGCAGACGATAACCTCTCCCGCCTGATCCGCGAGTAAGAATTAGTTTAAGGATGGCATTATCCGATTCTTTGGATAGTTGATGGGCTTCAGCGATCAGGAGGTCAATGTTTGGGAAAGGGATTTTTAGCCTAGAGCAACCTGCTTTTATTCGATTTAAATGTCTATCAAGAAAAACAGGTTGTCTATTAACTACAGCTATTGTTTCAAATAACCCATCACCATATTGAAAGCCACGATCAGCAACTTCTATGTATTTCCTGATCTCTCCATTGACTAGATTCATTAGTAGAGAATTAGCGTTAGTGCCTAAGTCCTAATCGTAACGTTTAAAAATCAAGCTACCATTAGTGCCGCCGAAGCCAAATGAATTGGACATGGCTACTTCAATTTTCATATCTCTTGCAGTATTGGGAACAAAATCAAGGTCGCACTCAGGATCTTGATGATCCAGGTTTATTGTTGGTGGGGCAATTTGATTTTTTATACTTAAAGCTGTAAGAACCGCTTCAATACCACCTGCAGCACCTAACATATGACCAATCATTGATTTTGTTGAACTGATTGCAACTTTATAAGCGTGGTCTCCCAAGGCTGCCTTCATAGCATGTGTTTCGCCAAGATCGCCTGCTGGAGTAGAGGTGCCATGGGCATTGATATAATCAACTTCAGTTGTATTTAACCCTGCATCACGCAATGCATTTCTCATACATCTTGCTGCGCCTTCTCCACCAGCTGATGGGGTTGTTATATGGTAGGCGTCACCGCTCATTCCATAGCCGATTAATTCGGCATAAATTCTGGCGCCACGAGCCTTGGCATGTTCCAGTTCTTCAAGAACAACTACACCAGCGCCATCACTTAATACAAAACCATCACGATCTATATCCCAAGGGCGGCTTGCTGCTTTTGGATCATCATTACGGCGAGATAAAGCTTTGGCAGAAGCGAATCCGCCCATTGCAGTTGGAGACGTTGTGCAACGCTCTGCACCGCCAGCAACCATGACGTCAGCATCGCCATAACTAATTAATCTGGCGGCATCGCCAATATTATGTGTGCCTGTAGCGCAGGCAGTAACAATAGAAAAGTTAGGGCCTTTCAAGCCATATATGATCGAAAGGTTACCTGAAATCATGTTAATAATATTACCAGGAACAAAGAATGGCGATATACGGCGTGGCCCATTTTTTTCGTAGGTGGCATAGCAATCTTCAATCCCTGTGATGCCCCCAATTCCAGAACCTATTGCTACTCCAATGCGCTCCGCATTAGCTTCGGTGACTTCAATTCCGGAATCTTCAATAGCTTGACAACCTGCAGCAATTCCGTAGTGGATAAAACCATCCATTCGTTTTGCGTCTTTTTCTGCAATATATTGTGTAATATCAAAATCTCTTATAACTCCTCCAAAAGTGCTGGCAAAAGGAGAAATATTAAAAGAGTCTATATGACTTATACCACTTTGGGCATTAAGAATACCATTCCATGTTTCTGTGACGGTGTTGGCTAAACATGTAACCGCACCCAATCCAGTTATAACAACTCGACGTTTACTCAATGTAATGTACCGTAAGAAAAGTGAAGAAGTGGTTAGCGAGGAGGTGATTTAAAGACTGTTTAAAGCAACGGTAACAATCTAACATGCTAGAAACCTGATGTATTATCAGATATTTTTGTACATATCGTCTATAAACAGTTGTTCAGTGGATAAGACTAGCCTATCCACTGAGAATCAGTCTTACGCGTTTTTTTCTACGTAATCAATAGCTTGTTGTACGGTTGTTATTTTTTCGGCTTCATCATCTGGAATTTCGCATTCGAATTCTTCTTCAAGAGCCATAACGAGTTCAACGGTATCAAGAGAGTCAGCACCAAGATCATCTACAAATGAAGCATCGTTAGCGATATCTTCTTTCACACCTAATTGCTCAGCGACAATCTTTTTTACTCGTTCTTCAATGTTACTCATAATTATTTTCCTCAAACAATGATAGTTGTTCAGTTTCTGAAACTTACATTGGTATTGTTATTAGTTTTTACTGGAGCCACGTCTCTGTCAAATCCAGATGGCGTGGCAATTATACTGAATATTACGGTAATGTCACCCTATTAAGGCATAAACATCCCACCATTAACGTGAATTGTTTCACCTGTAATATAACCTGCGCCTGCCGAAGCCAGAAATGCTACAGCATGAGCAATTTCTTTGCCCTTTCCTAAACGATTCAAAGGAATCGATGATAATAAGGTATCCTTAATCTCGTCACTTAATTCTCTGGTCATATCAGTATCTATAAATCCAGGTGCAACGGTGTTAATAGTGATGTTTCGTGAACCAACTTCCTTTGCCATTGATTTGGCAAAGCCGATCATCCCGGCTTTTGCTGCTGCGTAGTTGGCTTGTCCTGCATTACCAGTAAATCCCACTACGGATGATATATTTATAATGCGACCTGATTTAACTTTCATCATGCCACGTAAAACAGCCTTACTCATGCGAAAAACAGATGTTAGATTAGTGCTGATAATATCATCCCACTCATCATCTTTCATTCGCATCAATAAGTTATCTCGGGTTATACCTGCATTGTTAACTAATACTGTAGGTATGCCAAACTGATCATTAATTGTTTTAATAACAGCTGTGATTGAGTCGCTATCGGCTACGTCAAGCTTAAGGCCTTTACCGTTTTCACCTAAATAAGTAGAAATTGAGTCAGCACCTTCATTCGATGTTGCGGTGCCTACAACAAAAAAACCATCTTCAGTTAATTTTTCGGCAATCGCTTTGCCGATACCTCGACTTGCCCCTGTTACTAAAGCTATTTGCTTAGTCATTGAATTGCTCCAACACCTCAGTTAATGTTTCAGAATTATAGATAGAAAAATGCTCAGCATCTTTGACTATACGTTTATTTAAACTGACTAATACCTTGCCAGGCCCACACTCAACAAAGCAGGTAACGCCTTGGTCATTCAATTGTTTAATGGTTTCTACCCATCGGACAGGTTGATATAGCTGCTGTGATAACGCCAAGCGAATCTGTTCCGGTGAGCTATGTGAGGCAACATCTACATTATGAATGACAGTCATTTTAGGGTTGGCGACAACTGTATTAAGGAGATACGCATCAAGTTTTTCAGCGGCTGATTTCATTAGTGCACAATGAGAAGGTACACTAACTGGCAATAGGATGGCTCGCTTGGCTCCTATGTCTTTTGCTGCAAGCATAGCTCTTTCAACTGCAGCTAGATTGCCAGCAATGACAACTTGCCCGGGTGCGTTAAAATTAACGGCAGAGACAACTTCATGTTCGGCAACTTGAGCACAAATATTAACAACTTGTTGATCTTCAAGTCCTAAAATTGCAGCCATCGAACCAATTCCAGCTGGCACGGCTTCTTGCATTAATTTCCCTCTTACTGCAACGAGTTTTATGCCTTCTTCAAAGGACAGTGCACCTGAACAAACCAGTGCTGTATATTCACCAAGGCTATGGCCGGCCATCCATTTTGGTCGAATATTACTGTATTTGCACCAAACCTCCCAAACGGCAAAGCCGGCAGTCAGCATTACGGGCTGGGTATTTTGCGTTTGATTAAGTGCCTCTTCAGGGCCATCTGCAACTAGAGCCCATAAATCGATACTTAATGCCTCAGATGCTTGTTCAAAAGTGTGTTTTATTTCAATGTGACTATTAGCTAAGTCTTTCAACATGCCTAAGGATTGAGATCCTTGTCCAGGAAAAATAAAAGCTAAATTGTTTGTCTGTTCGTTCATATTGATAAGGGATTTAATTAGTATTTAATTAATGCAGAGCCCCAGGTGAATCCTGCACCAAAGGCTTCAAGTAAAACTACTTGTCCTCGTTTAATACGGCCATCACGAATAGCTTCGTTAAAGGCTAGCAGAACCGAAGCTGATGAGGTGTTGCCCTGAGTTTCGAGCGTCACCACAACCTGCTTCATGGACATTTTTAATTTTTTAGCAGTAGCCGCAATAATTCTTATGTTTGCCTGGTGGGGAACTAGCCAATCAATTTCAGATTTATCCATATTATTTGCTTCTAGCGTTTCATCGACAATTCGACCTAGTGTATTAACAGCAACTTTGAATACTTCGTTGCCACGCATACTGATGTACCCTGCTTCCTGTTCGTTTTTATTTACAGATGTTTGTGGTAGCGGGCAATACAAAAGATCCTTGAAGTCACCATCTGAATGGATATGGGTAGATAATACCCCAGGCTCATTTGTGACACTTAATAAAAGGGCTCCGGCTCCATCTCCAAATAAAATACAGGTGCCTCTATCGGTCCAGTCAACAATTCGTGAGCAAATTTCAGAGCCAACGACAAGTACTGTTTTAGCAGCACCTGATTTAATATATTGATCGGCAATACTTAAGGCAAAAATAGACCCTGAACAAGCCGCTTGCACGTCGAATGCAACGGCATTTTTGATGCCTAAGCGCTGTTGTAGTAAACAACCTGTGCTCGGATAAACTAGGTCAGGCGTACCAGTTGCAACAATGATCAAATCGATGGTTTGCGGATCACAACCAGCAGCATCGATAGCCTGTCTAGCAGCAATTTCAGCCATGCTTGCTGCAGATTCATGTACGCCTGCAATTCGACGGCTTTTAATACCGGTTCGTTCATAAATCCAACTGTCTGAAGTATCAACAGTTTCTGATATTTGTTCATTTGTACGAATTTCTTCTGGTAGATAGCCACCCGTACCAATTACTCTTGAATAACGAATCATGTGATTTCTCTATGAGCCAATATTTTCTCTACTTGCTCGCTAATCTTTCTAATGACATCTTTTTTAATTTCAATTTCGGCAAGCTGAATAGCTGTTTTAAAAGCAAGAGCATCTGCACCACCATGACTTTTAATTACAAGCCCACGAAGACCTAAAAAGCTTGCGCCATTATATAAGCGGGGGTCTATGCGTTGCTTAAATAATTTAAGGGCTGGGTAGGCAATTAAGCCGGCTATTTTAGTAAAGATGTTTTTCCCAAAAGCCTCTTTTAATGCTGTACCAATCATCTTGGCAGCACCTTCAATGGATTTAAGTGCTACGTTGCCAACAAAACCATCAGTAACGATTAAATCAACTTTTATCGGGCCAGCATTTAGAGAGTTACCTTCTACGTAACCAATATAATTTAATGATGAATTTTCTAAGAGTTTTGCAGCTGCTTTGACCTGTTCATTACCTTTAGTATCTTCTTCGCCGATATTTAATAAGCCAACTTTTGGATTATCAATTGCTTCAACAGCCTTTACTAGTTCGTTGCCCATAACAGCAAATTGAAAAAGATGCTCTGCAGTACAATCTACATTGGCACCTAGGTCTAGCACGTGGGTGTGGCCATGAATTGAAGGGAGTGTAGAAATAATCGCTGGGCGATCAATTCCTGGAATCATTTTTAAAACAAAGCGAGCTGTTGCCATTAATGCACCAGTGTTGCCAGCGCTCACGCAAGCGTTTGCATGCCCATCACGAACCAGATTGATGGCGACTCGCATTGAGGAATCTTTTTTGTTTTTAAGTGCCTTAGAGGGGGATTCATCCATGTCTACATATTGCGATGCATGATGGATTGTGAGCCTATCTTGATAGGCAGTCAGGTCTTTAGGCAGCATCTGTTGAATAACAGTTTCGTTGCCAACCAAGATTAGTTTTAATTCTGGATTGTTTTTTAAGCAATCCAATGATGCTGGAATAGTGACTTTAGGGCCATGGTCCCCGCCCATTGCATCAATTGAAATTGTTAAACTCACGTTGATGAACAGCTCCGCAGTTATTGAAGGAGGCCGAACCAGAATTGGCTCGGCATAGCATCATTGCAGCACAGAAAGATTATTAATCTTCGTCGCTTGTGCCTACAATTTGGCGTCCTTTAAAATAGCCGCCTGGCGTTACGTGGTGACGTAAATGCATTTCACCAGTAATAGGGTCTTGAGACAATGCTTTGCTTGTTAAAGCATCATGTGAGCGACGCTGACCACGTCTAGATCGCGAAACTTTGCTTTTTTGTACGGCCATTATAAATCTCCAGTGTTTTTAAGTTTGGCTAAAATGGAAAAAGGGTTTTCAGGGAATGACGATTCGTCATCCTTTAATAGATTTATGCTGGTATTGTCATCTTTTTTGGCAATACAATTATGCTGGTGTTTTGGAAATGCCGGCAAATTCAGTAATATCTCGTCTTCAATAATCTTTTTGAGTTGAATCTTTTCTTCATCAACCATTAATGGTTCATAATCTTCAGGCAGTCTATCGGCCTGATCCATTGAGGCAACAATGCCTAGTTTGATTTCACAATCAATAGGCCATTTAACTGCATCTAGGCAGTTTTGGCACTGAAGCTCTAAAACCGCCTCTATGTGACCTTCAACTTTAGCCAGGCGTCCTTCACGACCAAAAAAAAGATCAACATCAACCGCTCCGGCGTCGTTTATTAGCATTTTTGCTAGACGATCCAGGCTTTTTAATGGCATTTGCCCCTTTAATTCACCGCGTTTATCGGCCAAGTTAAAGGGGTCTATATATTCGGGTAATCGATCTAACATAACTTGCAAATAATATAGAGAAAAAATATAGGCGTCAATTCTAAATAGAATTATTATGAAGATAAACTATTCCAGGACTCTTGCAGGAGAAACTTTTTAGTAAGTATAAGGCTAACCTTCCGGGAGTGTTCCTCTTTTTTCTAAAACCAGTTAAAGCCTAGATATACTTGAATTGTGAAGACTAAAAATCAGATTTGTGTATTATTAACACCGTCTTTGTTGCTTAAGCTTTTTAAGTTTAAACACTATGATTCCTAAATTAATATTTTAAGAAAAATTATGACAGATAAAAAAAATACTCTTGGCTTTATTGGTATTGGTTTAATGGGTAGACCAATGGTGCTTAGGTTGTTGGGAGCAGGTTATAACGTTAACGTATGGAATCGCAGTCCTGATAAATTGCTGCAAGTGGCAGATGCAGGAGCCAAAGTGTGCGCTTCTATTGCCGAATTAGTTAAGGCATCTCAAGTGATTTTATTATGTTTGACTGATACAACTGCTGTTGAGTCAGTTATATATAAAGGTATTGTGGAAAATGGCTCAGTAAAGAAGTTACTCATCGACTTATCCAGTATTCATCCAGATAACACCAGACAGTTGGCATCAGTTTTAAAAGACAAATGTGGCATGAGCTGGGTGGACGCTCCAGTTTCTGGTGGGATTGTTGGAGCTGAACAGGGCAGTCTGACAATTATGGCAGGTGGCAGTTCAGAAAACGTAAGTATTGCTCGTACTATTTTAGCGCCGCTATACCAACAGTTTACCCATATGGGAGAGTTGGGTTGTGGCCAAGTTACTAAAATTTGTAATCAGATGATAGTTAGTTGTAATGTTATCGTTATTGCAGAAATGATAGCTCTGGCTCAGAAGGCAGGGGTGGCCGCTGAAAAAATACCGCAAGCACTATATGGAGGCTTCGCTGATTCAAAGCCTTTGCAAATTTTGGGTCCTGAAATGGCGTTAGCAGACTTTGAACCTCTTAAATGGCGAGTAAGTACTTTGTTAAAGGATTTAAATATGGCGCTCGAGTTATCTATTAAACAAGGTAATGCCATCCCTATGTCTGCTTTGGCGGCGCAACTTATGAGATTGCATGGCAGTCATGGTTATTTAGAGCATGATCCGTCTACGTTAATTAAATTATTCACCCAATACGATGCTTAATTTTAGCGCTAATGTAAGTTTATTGTTTACTGAAACAGCGCTGATTAATCGTTTCAAGGTTGCTAAAAATAAAGGTTTTGATGCGGTTGAGATACAATTTCCTTACGAGCTCGATGCGTCTTTTTTGAAAAATACCTTAGAACAGCAACAGTTGAGTTTGGTGTTATTCAATGTAGCTGCAGATGATCTGTTGACAGGAGGTGAAGGACTCGCTTGTGTGCCTGAAAAGCAAGATCAATTTTACGAGGCAGTCGCCCAAGCAACAGAATATGCAAAGATAATAAAGCCTCAATTTATTAATGTCTTGCCGGGACGTTGTTTTAATAACAAACGTAAAGAAGATTACTTGAATACGTTTAAAGAAAATTTACATTTTGCAGTTGAAGCTTTTGCTCCATTGGGCATTAAAACAGTCTTTGAAGCCATCAATAGCTTCGATATGCCTGGAGTTATTGTCAATAGTGGAGAGCAAATGTTGAGCATATTGAATGAATTAGATTTAACTGATTTATATATGCAATATGATATTTATCACATGCAGATGATGGGAGAGAAAGTCATGGAATTTATTGCTCGGTACGTTGATAAAATAGGCCATATTCAATTTGCAGATTGCCCTGGACGTGGCCAGCCTGGCACTGGAAAAATCGACTTTGAGCAAATTTTTTCTGGCATTGATAAATCCACTTATTCCGGCTACATAGGTGCTGAATATAAGCCTGTTGGAGAAACATCTGAAAGCTTAGGATGGTTACAATTTAGTGAGTTTAACAGTAAGCTGGGTCGCCCTAGTATCGTTAAAGATTAATTGATTTATTGCACGCGCGTAACCTCATGATTGTTAATAGACTAGCAATTGTAAGTCCCCATCATCTTATTTAAGGTAGTCTTAAGACTACTTAAGTTAAAATCACCTCACGTTAAAAAATTAACGTTGAAAATATGAGAGCAAAACAATTGCTTTAGTAGAAAAGATGAAGAACTACAGGCGTTGGACATAACCTGACGGTATAGTTTTTTATAAATGACCAGCGTTTAAATGGGTCATGGATTTTAATTAAAAAAGGTTTTTATTTATGAATAAACTGATGGTAGCAGTTTTTTTTGTTGTTATATCTGGTTATTTTTCTAATCCAATTCAATCGGCGGAGGCAGCTCCCCGTCATAACGCACACAAGCATAAATCAATAAACCATCACCACAGTACTGCTTCATGGTACGGCTCAAAATTCCATGGAAAAAGAACGGCTAATGGTGAAAAATTCAATATGTATGCAATGACTGCAGCACATAAAACACTACCACTTTCCTCTTACGTTGAAGTAACTAATTTGAAAAATAATCGTACTGTTATAGTGCGTATTAATGATCGCGGGCCATTTAACTCAAGCAGAGTGATGGATTTATCTTACGCGGCGGCTAAAGAATTAGGTATTAGTGGTACTGGATCGGTTGAAATAAAGCCGCTTGCAAGTATACAG
>ERZ889078.1202-NODE-1202-length-21119-cov-10.752801_pt1 | contig 21119 bp, 16 predicted proteins | sample MGYA00521266_ERZ889078 | MGnify/ENA primary metagenome ERZ889078 (study PRJEB32303, sample SAMEA104408618) | aquatic metagenome | biome: Brackish water; feature: Pelagic; material: water | place: Baltic Sea | collected 2014-06-16T06:34:00 | depth 76,534 m ...
TGGTCTACAGCCTCAGGAAGCCGACCCTCGACGGCCGCACCGAACTGTACCTGACTCCGTTGGAGTTGCTGGATCGACTTTCGAACCTGATCACTCCTGTCCCTTCCATTTATTAATCTGCCTGCTGAATCCCGCGATGAACGCACATCGGTTTAGCGGGCCAGTGCGCTGAGCACGATATTCGTGTAGGCGGGAGGCCTAGATGCTTGGAAGTTGAGCTTGATGCGTGAGTTGGGCAGACCTGTCCTGGCGATTCGTTAGAGCCGAAGCGGGAGTGAACTAAGCCGCCTTCCTTGAGTAGCGGTGATGCAACCCGCCTAGGATTTCCTCTACCTGGATATCGCCCGCCTCTGGGACGCGACGACCCGAGGCACCGGGCAGTCCTTCTCGAGTCCCAAGTGAGTCCGGCTCCGATGGTAGTAGTCCAGGTAGTCGCGAAGCACCCGCCGCAGATGCCGCTCGTTCAGGATGATCACGTGATCCAGGCATTCCCGCCGAATTGACCCGATCACCCGCTCGACATACGGGTTCTGCCATGGTGAATGATTTGCCGTTCGGATCTGTTCGATGCCCATCGCCGACAGCCGGTGAGTGAACTCATAGCCATAGATCGCGTCGTTATCACAGATGAGGTATGTCGGTGCAGTCTCCCATGGGAAGGCTTCGGCGATCTGCTGGCCCGTCCAAGCCGCAGTCGGGTTGGTGGTGACGTTGAAGTGGATGATCTTCCGTCTCGCATTATCCAGCACCAGAAAGACGTAGAGCACTTTGAAGGTCGCTGTCGGCACGGTGAAGAAGTCGATCGAGACGATGTCCGAGGCGTGGTTAGTCAGGAAGGTCCGCCAGGATTGCGAGGGTCGATGCTCCGGCTTGACCATGTACTTTGAGACTGTCGCCTGGCTGACCTCGATGCCCAGTTTGAGCAGCTCGCCGTGGATACGCGGCGCACCCCATAGTGGGTTCGCTCTCGACATCTGCCGGATCAGCTCACGCACTTTACGTGACACTCTCGGCCTACCAGGCCAGCGATACCGGCTCTTCCACCTCCAATAGAACCTGAATCCCTTGTGGTGCCAGCTGACAACCGTCTCGGGCTGGACGATGAACAGTGATCTGCGCCAGTTGGGCCAGAGGCGGCTGAGAATGTCCCAGAACGCCCTATCTCGCCATCAAAGCGTTGGTTCTCGAAGAGCGTTGGTCCGGCACGGTTTCAACGCACCATCTCGTCAGCGCTGGTACACGCAGCGCCCCTCCAGAAAGGTGAGATCGGTCGGCCATCCACCGCCGGGATCTTGATCCGGAGAGTCTACGATCTCCTGCGGATCCACTGCGAGCACGATGAGATCCGCAGGTAACCCCACGCGCAGTTCGCCGGCGCCAGGGGCGCGAGGCAGGCGGGCGGGATTCGTCGTGTGGGCCTCCAGAGCTTGATGCAGCGAAAGACACTGCGCCGCGTTCCAGGCCTCATCCTCACCGACGCGGCGATGGACCGCAGCGAGGAGACCCTTGAGCGGGTCGGGCCCCTCGACGGGTGCGTCGGAGCCGAAGCAGATGTTGGCGCCGCACTTCCACAGATCAGCCAAGGGGTAGGCGCTGTCGCGTAGTTCGGCAGGCAGGTGGCGGCTCACAAGTTCGCGATCGGTCCACATGTGCGACGGCTGCAGGCTCAGATGGAGACCGCGCAGGTCGTGCCGCTGGAGAATGTCCGGGGTGACGAGCTGGGCGTGCTCGATGCGATGGCCGTCGAAACCGCCATCGACTGCGACCAGGGCCTCGAGGGCCGTCTCCAGGGCACGGTCGCCGATGGCGTGGATTGCGGCCTTGAGGCCGTGGCTCCGCAACCGACGCAAGGCGTGCTGCAGTTCCTCGCCGGACATGTTCAGCAGGCCACGATCTTCCCGCCCGACATACGGCCGGCTCAGTGCCGCCGTCCAGGAGCCGAAAGAGCCGTCGAGGAAGAGCTTGATATTGCCGTGGTGGAGCCAGCCGGGGAGGACTTCGTCCAGTACCGGTCGCCGTGTCTCGAGTTCATCCAGAGGCATGATGAAGTTCCAAAGGGTGCGGATTCGATCGCCTCCCTGCAGCATGTGCTCGCGCAGGAGCCGGGCGCTCTCGAAATCGCCGAAGCTGTGCACGGCGGTGATGCCGCACGAATAGAGGTTCCGGATGCAGGGCCCAAGCAGCCGCCGCTTCGCTTGCTCCGAGTGCGGTGGGATCAGGAGACGGCGGAGGTCCAGGATGGCCTCGAAGCACAGTCCTGTCTCCCCATGCTCGTCCCGGTCGATTTCACAGGTTTCCGGCAACTCGTCGAGGGAGCGCAAGGCCTCCAGGCCGAGACTGTTGAGCCAGGCGCTGTGCAGGTCCTTGCTGACGAAGAAGACCGGGTGCTCGGGGGTGACCTGGTCCAACTGCGTTACGGAGGGTGCGTGGTGGTGAAAGAGCCTCTCACGCTCCCATCCCAATCCCAGGATCCAACGGCCTGCAGGCAACTGCTGCGCCCGCTGGCGCAACCGGGTGCATACGTCATCGATACACTCGCACCCGAGCAGATCGAGATCGTCCTGCCATTCGGCGGTTTCCATCAGATGCAGGTGACTGTCGCAGAATCCCGGCAGCAGCGCCCGCCTGCCGAGATCGATACGCTGGAGCTCTCGCCCCTGCACCGTGCCCAGGTGCTCGCGCGGGCCGACGTAGGCAATTCGGCCATCCTCGACGAGCAACGCGCCGTCGTCGATGGGCGGTTGCGACATCGGGTAAACACGGCCGTTCTCGAACAGCAGAGTCGCTGACATCGTCGGTTCCTTTCCAGCGACCGTTACGGGCGGTGTGGCGGTCCCCAGCCCTTCCGGCAGCGGAGTCCAGGCATGTGGATCACCGGGCAGCCCTCCTCCTCGGACACCCCGTCAGGCCAGTCGAAAGAGGGATCCAGGGAGCGAAAGTATTCCAGCGTGTAGGGCCACACCGTGATCTCCGCCACGCCGCGTTCGGTTCCGGGACGAATGCGACAGCCCGGCCCGAAGTCCACTTCCCCCAGCTCGGTCGAGATCATCAGGCGTGGAAGCTCGCGGCCGCTGCCGTTGCGGCGCAGCTCGGTAGCGATGCCGACAATCGTGTCGATGTCCACCGGTCGCCCCGTGTTCCAGTGGCGCTGGGTCTGTGCACCCGCGACGTACAGGTGGTGGAACTCGAAACCGAAACGGCGACACTTGGAGGACAGCGCCCGCATCGCGACCGGATTGTCGTTGATGTTGCGCAGCAGGCAGCTGTTGAGATAGACCGTGACGCCGTGCTGATGGAAGAGCTCGACGATCCGACGATGAGAGTCCTGGAGCTGGTCTGCGCTCAGGACCAGCGTCTCCAGCTCGAACCGCACCGGATCGGCCACCTCGAGGCTCTGCAATGCCGCGTAGCGTTTCACCACCGAGGCGTCGTAGAGCAGGGGTTCATCGTGGAAGACGCGACTTCGCATGCGGAAGGATCGCACGCCCGTATCGGCTCGTAGGGCGTGCACGACGCGCTCGATCTCGTCCAGCGAGTCGGGCAGATCCGTGTCGGATCGCAGCACTGCATCCGTGATTTCCGGTCGCGACGCCACGTAGTCGACGATCTGCTTCAGCTGGCGTTCGTCGCAGTCTGCCCGCAGCTCGACACGTGTACGGTGTACGCGGCAGAGCTTCTCGCAGCCGCTGGCGACGATGTCCGGTCCAATGTCGGGCAGGTGGTTATAGAGTTCGGCGATCTGCTCCTCGTCGCAAGGCAGATCCTCGTCTTGCAGGTCGTCGACGTTCGGGAGCTCAACACGTGGCGCCACGAAGAGCGAATCGTCGCCGATGTCGGCCATGAAGCGCGCTTCCAGCATGCCTTCCTCGTTCTCGCGCACTCCCTCGATCTCCAGGTCGCCGGCGAATTGGGAGAAGTACTGGCGAGTATACGGGGTCCGGATCCACATGAAGTCCGGGTCGGTCTCATCGCGCTCCACAGCCCAGCCGCTGGTGAACCAGTCGATCTTACCGATCCTGGTCGCCGTGGTCATGTGGGGGATCGCGCGGTCGGAGAGCAGGGCCCGCAAATCGTTGGCGACCCGCAACGCTGCCGATATCGGACTCCAGTAGCGCCGGTTGCCCTTGATGGCGCTGCAGGGGAAGAAGATGTAGTGCATCTCCGCGCCGCGCAGACGGAGTTCGTGATAGAGCCGGGCCAGGGTCTCGGCGTCGTCGTTGCAGCCTGCAAGGAAGGGAGTCTGGACGTAGACCGGAATGCCGTTTCGCGCCAGCTCGGCGACGACCTCGAGCGAGGCGATGGAAGCCTCGTCCGGATGGATGAAGTGCCCGGCCACCTCGAGATGCTTGCCGACCGCCGCCAGGTCTTCGCGGGCCTTGATCAGGAAGCGCATCCAGAACTCGCCGTGACGGCGCAACATCTGGGGATAGTAGGATATGGTACGGGCCGCAATGCGCACGGTCTCGATGTGGGGGATGCGCGCCAGCCCGTAGATCGTCTGTTCCACCGTCTTTCGATTCATCAGCGGCTCGCCGCCGGTGAGCACCACCTCCCTGATGTGATCATTGCTCCCGATGTAGTCCAGCGCCGCCGCCACGTCCTCCACCGTGGGAGGAGTCTGCTCCCGGCACTCCTTGTGCTTGCGAAAGCAGAAACGACAGTAGACCGGGCAGCTCATGTGGAGCACCAGGATGATCCGGTTATCATACATCTGCTCGACCACACCCTGATGGAACTGGCCGATCCAGGTGTGGACCTGTCCCTCGTCCGAGAGCTCGTCGGTGAATGGGAGGTATTGATAACCGATGCCCTCGGACAGTCGGACCAACCGCAGTACGTGGTGGGACAGTCGCACCGGGAACTCGCTGAGTACCCGACTGAAGCCTTCACGTTCGTCGTCGGGGATCTTGACGTTGCACAGCGCCTCGTACTGCTCCAGGTTGCGGATGTTGACGAATCCGTTGCCCGGCATCATCTCTTCCAGGAACATGAGCAGGAGTTCGCGAGGCAATTGGATATCCCCGAAATGCACCTTCGCTATGGAGCGGGGCGACGCCCGACTCAACTCGTCCAAGACCTTCCGGATAAAGGCCTCGGACTGGTCTTCGAAGCCGCAGGCCGCGATCAGCCGGGCCAGACGCTCGTCGCCGTTTCCATCTCCCACGACAGCAGCCAGCCGGGATCCGATGATGATCGGCTCGCCGTACCGGTCGAGGAATTCGGCCAGGCGGTCCTCGACAAGACTGATATCGAGTTCACCAAGCGAAATGGGTGCTCCCTGCCTGCCCGTCCAGATGCCAGTTTCAGAATGCATGTCTGATGTTCCCCCAGTTTAGTAGAGACCGAGATAAGGTGGTATACTCCTGCTCCTTCTGTTTCTTCGTCAGGTCCGGCCGCGTATGTCCATCAGTATCAGAGCGGACGAATTAAGAGAAGGCACAACCACGAGGGGCTGGGAATTCCGTTATACTGGAGAGGTGAGGACCCAGATCCGTGACCATGCCCGATCCACCCGACAGGCGGACCTCCATGGGACGTTGGCTGCTTCCGATCGGTTTGTGCATCATCCTGTCGCCGGTCAGGGCCATTGCCTCGACCGTGACATTTCAGGTCGACATGGCCCCGTTCCTCGCCGCCGGATACCTCGGCCCGACCACCGCCGCCTTCGCGGCCCTTGCCGCCGAGCTGGGTGTCGCCGTCGTGCTGAACCTCTACGAGATGGGCGACGACGGCCGCACCTACGATTCCTCGCCGGTGATCGACGCCGACGGTTCCCTGCTGGGCGTCGCACGTATGGTCCACATCACCGAGTACGCCTGCTTCCACGAGCAGGGCTACTATGCGCCGGGCGATCGGGGGGCGCCGGTCTTCGCCACCCGCTTCGGACGGGTGGGTGTGGCCATCTGCTACGACCGTCACTATCCCGAGTACATGCGCGCGCTGGCGATCAACGGCGCCGACGTGGTCGTGGTGCCTCAGGCCGGTGCGGTGGGCGAATGGCCCGAAGGACTGTACGAGGCCGAGATGCGCGTGGCCGCCTTCCAGAACGGCTACTTCACCGCCCTGTGCAATCGCGTGGGAAAAGAGGAGAAGCTGACGTTCGCCGGCGAGTCGTTCGTGTGCGATCCCGGGGGCGAGGTGATCGGCCGTGCGGGCCTGGGGACGGAAGAGACGCTGATCTGCGACCTCGACCTGGGCAAGGTAGCGACATCCCACGCGCGGACGCTCTTCCTGCGGGACCGGCGGCCGGAACTGTATGCGGACTGGTTGGGGCGGTGACACTCGTCCTGAGTCTTCTTCAACGGGGAGGAGCGCCCGCCTCCAGGGCCCAGGCGACGGCCGGCTCGAACCATTCGGGCTGCACCCTATAAAAAGCGCCGTGTTTCAGGCCGGTCTCGATCATGATCTCCCGGTGGGCAGGCCCGGCGTTCGAGCGGGAGAAGAGCGGCCCGCAGGATCGTCCGATCACGTCGGACTCCTCGTAGATCGAGAGGATCTTGCCGGTGACGCTGAGTTCCTCGTTCTGAAGAATGCCCTGGAAGCAACAGGCCAGGAACACGAAGTTCACCCGCGGCTCGCCCAGCCGCGCCGCGGTCATGACGGCGATGGCGCCCCCCTTCGAGAACCCCATCACGGTGATCCGCTCCGCCGGGACTCCCGCCGCCAGGAGCGCGCGGATCTCGCCGACCGTCTTGTCCGCGTACTCGGCCACGTCGGCGCCGCTCGGGCGGGCCTCGGCATGCACCTGCAGGCCCCGCGCCCGCAGCTGCGCCAGGATGTCCTCGTACTCGTACACGCCGAACTCGGGGTGCTCGGGCCGCAGGCCCTGCTCCTCGATGATGCGGCCGTGGAGATAGAACAGATGGCGGACATCGGGATCGGCCGGCGTGCCGGTCGGATCGGGCGCAGCGAGCGCGGATGCGCCCATGAGAACGAAGGCGAGCAGCGCGGGCATGATCATAGAGCTTCTGGTCATCAGGTCGCACTTTCGGACAAGGAGCCGTCTCCGGTAATGGGGACATCCTCAAAGCACATTGATATCACGTCAGCTTTTTCCCGGCCGGCGGGGAGAAACATGATGATATGACGAAACGCTGAGATAGACGAGTCACACGGTCAATCAGGATCGTTGTAGGGTGCCGTCTCGATCCGCATGAAGCTCGACTGTCGATACAGCCAGCGAAGGGCCTCCTCGTCGCGTCCGGTGAGCGTCCTGGTGAAGCTGTTCCCTCCGGGGCACATCAGGTCGGTGTCGACGCCCGAATGCCCCATGATGCCCAGCACATGACCCAACTCGTGGGACATGTTGTCGTAATAGTCCGCATAATTGGCTTCGATGCCGTGCAGCTCTTTCTTGTAACCCAACTCCATGCCGTGCATAAGAGCCGTAGAGCCTCCGAACGTCCAGATCACGCGGCCGAAGGGGCTCGTGCCGAAGTCCGGGCGCCAGTGGATCTCGAGGTCGGCCTGGGCCTGGTCCGTCGTGATGTCGGCGACGTCGGCGATATCCGGAATAATGGAGTCCCAGGCGTCGACGGCGGCGGTCACGTTGCTGGTGATCCAGGTCCGCTCCGGCTCCACGACTTCGGCCGGCAGGGCAGGAATGTAGACGAGGAGAGGAAAATCGGACGTCCTCCAGCGGACGACCCCGGATCCGCCGAACTCGATGTCGTAGTTGTCGGGCGGGGGATCGGCGTTCGGGTCGGGATCGCCGACGCCGCCGTTCCCCGAGCAGCCGAACAGCAGGGCGGAGCAGACCAGCACCGCCGCTGCCTTGCGGCCTACCATTCCGCCGACCACCGCGTTCCGAGTCCCGGTCCCATCAGCACAGCATTGACGAACATCCGTTCACTCTCCTTCATCCAGCGCCGGAACGTGGGCTCCGAGGCGAAGAGGATCACCTGACCGCGTCCGACGGCGTCACGTGTGAGGTAGGCCGTATCGGCCAGACGTGCCGCGGCTTCGGGCCAGAGCAGGCCGCCGCGGTGGAGGTCGTCTAGGCCGGCGAATTTCGCGGCGACGGTGGCGGGCGGCGAAGAGACCAGAGCGTCTTCGTTGCGCATCATCACCGTGGCGTGGTCGTCGAGACCGTGGGTCAGCCAGGACTCGTCGTGGAGTTCGACGGCGAGCAGAGCGCCGCGGGGCATGAAGCGGCGCAGGCGGGCGTCGGCCTGCTGCAGGGCAAGGGTGTCGGGTGTACTCAGGCCCGGTGGCATGATGCCCTGGACCCAGGTCGCCATGGGCACCGGAGCGCCGGTCAGGGGCGCGCCCTGGTCGTGGCCGGCGGCGAAGGGGCGGGCGCCGGGTCCCAGTACGGGAGCCACGTCATAAGGCGACGCCGCAGCGGCGACCGCTTCGCCGGTGCGCAAGCCTGTGGCGCTGGGCGAGCCGGAGAGCTCGGCATCGAGTGCGGAAATGCTCCAGACGGGCGACGGGTATGTCTCGAGGGATTCGCTGCGGAACCTCGAACTGGTCAGGCCCAGACGCGGGTCGGCCAGCAGGTCGGCACCGCCGCGGAACCCGATGGCGGTGCCGCCGCCCTCGATCCAGGCACGCAGGCGCTCAAGCCCGGCGCTGCCAAGCAGCCGTCGGTAGGCGCCGCCGCCGCCGGAGATCGTCGGGAAGACAAGCACGTTGTAGCGGGACAGGTCGACGTCGCGGAAGCGGCCGACGTCGAGGGAACTGAAGCGCAGGTCGAGCTCCTGGTCGAGCAGGTGCCAGACCGTGCCGTAGGCCGTAGGCGAGACGGGCATGCCGCTCAGCACACCAACCTGCGGGGCGATCAGCGCGGGGACGTGGGAGCCGCCGAGATCGGGGCCGTCTTCGGCGCGGAACGAGGCCACCGCCACAGGATCAGCGCCGTGACGCAAGGCGGCGGCGGTCAGCATGGCGGCGAGGTCGGCGGGGTTGCCCTCGCGTCGGACGACCAGGGCGCCGCGGTGGAAGGAACGGCCGGCGGCGCGGAAGTCCTTTTCGGCCACGCGCACCGTCACGCCCTGCTGGAGCAGGTCGGCGAGCAGGGGCGGAGCCCAGTCGGGGTCGCCGGAGAAGACGACGGAATTCCAGTCGTCGGCCAGCGATGGAATCGTCATGGCGGAGTCGGCTGGGTGCCAGCGCGACCATGAGCCGCCGGGTAGCGCCTTGCTCCAGTAGGCGGGTAGACCCGCGTTGAGGGGCATGGACCAGGCCGTGACTTCATACAGACGGGTCCCTTTGCCCTTCTCCAGGTATTCGCGTTCCTCACTCAGGAATGTCGACTCCATCGGCACGTGAGGATCGAGCAAGGCATGGGCTAGGGCGCCCGCTGGTTGGTCGAAGCGCACCATGAGTGTGCCGACGGGCAGATCGAGTTTGGCTGTGGCGCCGGTGCGGGCGTCGTTGAGGCCGCCTGCCGAAACCGGCGCGGTGAGTGCTTGGACCTCGATGCCCTGGCCTTCTAGCAAGGCGGCGAAAGCGGCGAGGCGACCGGGGCGGCGCGTGTCGGGGGTGAAGATCCAGGCGCGCACCGGGCCCTTGCGCCCGACCTCGATGCTGGCACGACGCGCGTCTCGCATATCGGCGAGGACGGCGGTGCGGTTCCCAGCAAGTGACGTGAGGTTGGCTACCGACGAGGTAAGCTGGTGTTCGATGGCCTGGGCGAAGGTGCGCAGGGTGCCGTCCTGCTTGCGCACGATCTGGCCGCTGGTGCGGGACATCTCGTAGAGCACGCCCACCGACCCGTGGTAGGCGGCCCAGGACGAGCCGTAGCCGGGAAAGAACTCTTCATTCCATTCGCCGCTGAAGTAGGGGAAGCCGCGGGCGTCGAGGGCGACGGCCTGGTCGTCGGTGAATTCCTTCTCCCAGTGGCGCGTGCTGGCCGGCAGATGCGGGTTGAACGGGTGCCGCGGAGGCGGGAACAGGTAGGTGGAGTTGGCTCCCATCTCATGGCTGTCGACCATGAGCTGGGGCAGCCAGGCGGCGATCCTGAACGAGCGCGCGCTCTCGGGGTTGACCTGGGAGAACCAGTCGCGGTTGAGGTCGAAGAGGTAGTGGTTGCCGCGTCCCCAGGGCCAGACGGCCTGGTGGGACAGGTCGTCCTGGTCCGGGTTGGCCGAGCGGTGGGCGAAGGACATGGTCTGGGCCAGGTAGCGGGCGCGGCCGTCGGGGTTTTCGTTGGGATCGATCAGCACTACGAGTTCGCGGCGCAGGGTGCGGGCCTGCTCGTCTTCGCCGGCCACGAGCCAGTAGGCCAGGGCGCAGGCGGCGTCGCTGCTGCTCAGCTCGTCGCCGTGGATGCCGTAGGCCATCCAGGCCACGGCCTTCATGTCGGCGGGGTCGAGGTCGTTGCGGGGATCGAGGGCTGCGGCGTGGCTGGTGCGGAAACTGTCGAGGTCGCCCATGGTGGCCTCGTCGGAGACGGCGAGGATGATCAGGGGCCGGCCTTCGTAGGTGCGGGCGTACTCGCGCAGCTCGGCGCGCGGAGAGGCGGCGGCGAGGATCTCGAAGTAGCGCACCACTTCCTCGGGGCGGTAAGGACGGGCCGCCAGTGCGGAGCCGAGGGCCTCGGCGGGGCTCGGGATGTCGGGGGCGAACACGGCGCCGGGGAGCAGCTGGGCCGGGGAGGTGGTGGCGACGCCCTGGTTGAGGTCGGCGGAGGCTGCGGAAGCGAGGGCGAGCACGGCCAATAGGCTGATCGAGACGAGGGCAAGGCGATGGGACATTGTTGGCTCCGAGGCTTGAGGACGGGACGGGGAGACGGTCGGGTCCCCTCCGCGCGTTACAGCGTGTTGATCGAGCCGGTGATGTCCGGGAGGCGCCCATCGACCCCCGATGGCGAGAGCGTCGCTGCCCCGGAGTCAGCGACGAGACTGACCCTAGCACAATTACGGTGGGGGGAAAACGGGACTGTTCTCAGGCCTGGTCGTGGCTCGACCCCTTGACGACGTTCGTCAGGACTCCGACCATCATCATGAGCTGACAGGCTTGGGCTGAGAGTTCCTGGGTGGACACAGCCGTTTCTTCAGCGCTGGACGCTGTGGACCGTGTGGCGCGATCCATCCGCTCCACCGCCGAGGTAACCAGCTGGACACCTTGGTCCTGCTGCTCGCTGGCGTCTGCGACCTCGGCGATCAGTTTCGTCATGTGCATCGATATATCCCCGATCTGGTCGAGGATCTCCCCGACATCTCGAGACATCTCGACACCGTTCTGGGCCTTCTGTTGCGAGTTCTCGATCAGGACTGCGGTATCACGGGCTGCATCTGCGCTTCTGCGGGCCAGGTTGCGAACCTCTTCGGCGACCACTGCGAATCCCTTGCCGGCTTCTCCGGCCCTTGCCGCTTCGACAGCCGCGTTGAGGGCCAGAAGGTTCGTTTGGAAGGCGATCTCGTCGACGGTCTGGATGATCCTTGCGGTTTCGCTTGAAGTCTCCTTGATGGCGTCGATGGCCGACGACATGCGCTCCATGGCGGATCGTCCCCGTTCCGATCGGCTACGTGCGTCCTCGGCGATGGCGCTCACCTGCTTGGCGGTCTCGGCATTTCGCCTAGTGATCGTGGTGATGTTAACAAGGGACGTGGCGACTTCCTGCAGGCATGAAGACTGCTCGTTGGCGCTTTGGGACACGCTCTGGCCGGCCTGCGCCACCTGGCTGGATCCATTGACGACCTGCTCTGCGCTTCCGGTCAGTGTAGCGATCGTTTCGGTGACCGGTCCGACGACGGAACGGATCACGAAGATCGAGGACACAACCAGAAGAACGAGGGCGGCGACAATGCTGCCGAGCGTCATGAACAATTTGTTTTTGGAATAGGATCTCGCTTCCTTGATCGCGGTTTCCAAATCGCTTTTCTGGTCCGTCTTGAAGTCGGCCAACCGCTGGCGTAGTGCGTTGTACTCCTCCTGCATGATCTCCATGTCTGCCATCAGATCGCCCCCGGACTCGTCGGCCATCATGCGGCGGGAGGTTTCGCGGGCTTGAGCGTAATAGCGCTCCATTTGTCCTTCGATTTCGAGGAGTTCTGCGGGGTCGATGACCATCAGGGCGAGGGATTCCTGGATGTGGGTCTTGAAATGATCGTGAAGATCGTCTGTCTCGCTCAGCATATCCTCTTCGGCGGACGTCACGGCGTCCTGCATGCCGCGCTGGATGTCCATGAGCGATTCGTCCAGATCGCGACTCAACTCCGACGCGGGGAAATATCCGCTTTCGATCCGGACCATGAGGGATTCGATCCTCCGACTGCCCTGCCAACTCAACAGCATGATGCCGACGAAGGTCAATGTCGCGATCAAGGGGAGAAGAGTGATTTTATAGGAGAACTTCAATGGTTCTCGCCTTTCCTCGCGGTGGTGGGGTTCTCTCGGACCACGGGCGACCACCCAGGCTATTCGTCGACGATGAGCACCTTCATGTCATTGATCTCGAAACTCACAGACACGTAGCCGATCGCGCCGGCATTGCTCTTCACGAACTCCGCCACGGCCTGATCCGAGACGAGCACCGGGGGCGGCATGGAGCGTCCTGAAAAGATCTGCTGTTGCCAGTAGCTGCTCACCTGAGCGATGCTCTTGTTCAGGATCACATCCGAAAAATCGCTGCGGACCGGGCTCTCCTGGTCCTGGTCCACGGGCAGGACCTTGCTGCCGTCATCCCACTTCGTGGTCTTCTTCAGGAAGAGTTTGGCAATTCTGGACCGGGTCATGGATGTGACCGGGTTCGTCGCATTGACGATGATTCTCACAGGGGCCGGCGCGGTGACGCCGGGATCCTGGGCGACGGCGGCTGCGTTCAGCAGCGCCGCTGCAATCAAGGTCAGGAACATGCGTGATAAGATTCTCATGAAGGCATGGTCCTTCCTAGAAACTGAACTGGACGCCGAGGCTGATCAGCCTGCTGTCTGTTTCGAGACCTTCCGCCTGAACGATCTCCGTGATCTCGTCAAGGTCGGGATGCACGAGCAGGTTTCCATCGATCTCGTGATAGGCGAGCTTGATCACGGCAGCCGGGTTCAACCAATAGTTGAGTCCGATCACCCATTCATCGTGATCAAGTAGAGAGACGGCCACCGGCGAGACCTGGTCGTCCGGGTCTAAGGTGATCGTCTCGTAGCGTCCAGCGATCTGCCATGGTCCATGGACCCGACGGGCGAGCTCGATATAGGCCGCGTCGATGTGAGCGATTTTCTGTCCGGTTACGTACTCGAACCTCAGCAGGGTCTTTTCGGTCGAATACTCCAGCTGCATTCCGAAGATCCTGTGATCCCCCCAGCTCGGGTCGATCTCTTCGGCCGGTTCTGCTCCTTCCACGGCCGATGGCGTGCCGGCATAGGCCGATACACCGATCGAGAGGCCTTCCACGGGGGTCGTCGACGTGATGCGCGTGCCCGCGGCGTCTTGCAGGATGCTCTCCTAGACCATCGATTCCTGCTCAGCCTTCCTGCTGCCCTTGACGCCTTCAAGGTCAGGGACGATGAACAGGTCGTGCACTTCCATGTTCGGGACCTTCATTCCGCCGGCATACAGATCGTAGACGACCTGCCAGGTCTCTCCAGCCTGTCCCCACATCCCGATGCCGGAGTACCCTTCGGGGGTCATGCCGACAGGCCCGTAAATGGATTGCGGCAGGGAATAGAACGGCCTCAGGGTCCCGATGTCGAAGATGTTCGCATAGATTCCGAACGGCACGCGGGAGAGGCCACCTCTAAAGTGCAGGGATTCGGAAACGGTCCACTCCGCGAAGGCGACCTCGAGCTCAGACTCGGTTTCAATGCCCTCGATGGCATACCAGAGCTGGGCGCCGATTCGCAGGTTCTCGTAAGGGGATGTATTGAGATTGAGCATGAAATCGACGTTGTGCCACTGGTTGTTGCCTTCACCGCCACCCTGCTGGTACTCGTAGGGATCGGAGTTGCCGACGGCCCAGCCGCCCGTTCCATGGATCAGAACATCGTTTGGCTGGCCACCCGGAGCAGGCAGGTACGAGGCCATGATCATCAGCACTACGATAGCGATCCGAATCGTCGTCATGTGGTTCCTCCAATTGAACGCCTGGGGAGTTGCAACCAATACCGAACACTGATCGATTCCCCATCAGATCATGTTTCGGCCCGGGGAAGAGGGTCTTTAGGACCAATCCTCAACATGGTGTGGGCATGCTGCTCGAGGCTGGATTCGGGAGTAATTCCAACCTTTTATGGATGATCGGGAGGGATGGATGACGATTCATCAAGTTGGGATTTTGTGCTCATGGGAAGTATGTGTTATTATCTATGGGTAGACACGACCGGTCGGCGACAACAGAGGACAAAACCACATGATGATGCGCTGCGGAAACATCCGATATTTTGTTGCTTTGGCTGCCGTTTTCATATTCGGATCCGCCACTGTTCTGGCCGATGCCCCAGCGGGTTACTACGCAACGGTCGACCTCTCGAGCCCGGCCGCCCTGCGCACTACGGTCAACGACGTCATCGACGGCCACACCAAGATTCCCTACACATCCTCGTCCACCGACACCTGGAACGTGCTCGAGATCGCCGACCAGGACCCGTACAACTCCACGCGGATCCTCGACGTCTACCAGAACCGCACCTTCCCCAAGCACAGCGCCGGCAACAACGACTACAACCGCGAGCACACCTGGCCCAACAGCTACGGCTTCCCGGACGACGGCTCTTCCAACATGCCCTACACGGACTGCCACCACCTTTTCCTGTGCGACATCGACTACAACGGCGCCCGCGGCAACCTCTACTACGACGACTGCACGAGCGGCTGCGCCACCTACACGGCCGACTTCTACGACGGCGAAGGCGGTACCAACCGCCGGGGCTCGTCGATGTGGCAGACCTGGGACGGCCGCAAGGGCGACGTGGCCCGGGCCATGTTCTACATGGACGTGCGCTACGACGGCGTGGGGAGCGAGCCGGACCTGATCCTGACCGACAACCCGGCCCTGATCGTCACGAGCGGGGGCAGCAACGCCTCGGTCGCCTACATGGGCCTCGTGTCCACCCTCTTCGAGTGGCACCTGGCCGATCCTGTCGACGCCCGGGAGATGGCCCACAACGACGCGGTCTACATCTATCAGGGAAACCGCAATCCCTTCGTCGATCACCCCGAATGGGCCAACGTGATCTTCGGCGACGGCACCACCGCCGTCGACCAGATGCCGCTCGGCCCGCTGGCGACCATCCGCAGCGCGTACCCCAACCCGTTCAACCCCTCGACCACCGTGGCCTTCAGCCTCGTCGCTGCGGGCCGCGCCCGCGTGGAGATCTTTTCGTTGGACGGCCGCCTCGTCAGCACGCTCTTCGACGGCCAGCGTGAGGCAGGCGATTTCGACCTGCGCTGGGAGGGCCGCACCGACGACGGTCGGACCCTGTCGAGCGGCGCGTTCGTCTGCCGGATCCTCGCCGGCGGGACGTCCGACACCCGCACGCTCCTGCTGCTGCAATAAGCGACATCCTCTGCTAGTCTGAGATCAGGCGGGAACGGAACGAAGGCAACCCCAAGGCCTTCGTTCCGTACTCTCCGCCGACGTTCAACAAGGAGAGGACCATGTCCGATTTTCTGAAGAAGACCCTCGTCGGCGCCCTGTCGACACTGCTGTCCTTGGTGATCGTGCTGGCCATTTTGGTGGGCGGGTTCCTGTTCGCCACGAGCCGCGGCCCCGATATCGAAGATCACAGCTGGCTGGTCATCGATCTCTACGGCGACGTGCACGAGTACGACACGCCGGGCGACGTGCTGGGCCAGGTGATGGGCGGCGGCGGCCTCACGCTCCATTCCATGCTCGACGCCCTCGACAAGTCCATCCTGGACGAGCGTCTGGACGGCGTGATCCTCCATCTTTCGAGCTCCAACAACGCCGGCTGGGCCAAGCTCGAGGAGCTGCGCGGCGCCGTGGGCCGGGTGCGGGCGGCCGGCAAGCCGGTCTACGCCTGGGGCGACGCCCTCGATCTGCCGACGATGTACCTGGCCTCGGCCTGCGATTCGATCTTCATGCCGGGCGGCGGCTACTTCGTGATCCAGGGCATGAGCGCCTCGTCCATGCATGTGCGCGGATTGCTCGACAAGCTCGGCGTCGAACCCCACCTCCATAAGATCAAGGACTACAAGGCCGCGACCGAGATGGTCATGGATACCGAGATGTCCCCCTACGCCCGCGAGATGCGGGGCTGGATGATCGACGAGTACTGGGACATGGTCGTCCCCGCCGTGGCTGCAGGCCGCAGCATGACTGCCCAGCGCGTCGAGGAACTCATGGAGTACGCCGAGTTCGAGCCGTCCGAAGCCGCCGAGGCCGGGCTGATCGACGCTGTGCTCTACTGGCAGGAACTCGAAGCCCGTCTGAAGCAGGACGACGACGACATGCTGCGCGTCGTCGACCTCGATACCTACGGCGATGTGACGTGGAAGGACGTGGGCTTCAAGGCCGACGATACCGTGGCCGTGATCCACGCCCAGGGCAACATCGGCGGCCGCGAGAACCGCGTCGACCCCCTGATGGGCGTGATGATGGGACACGAGACGATCGTCGCCCAGCTGCGCCGGGCGCGCCTCGACGACGACGTGAAGGCCGTCGTCTTCCGTGTCGATTCCGGCGGTGGCGAGAGCCTGGCCAGCGATCTGATCAGCCACGAGGTCGATCTGCTCACCAAGATCAAGCCCGTGGTTGTGTCGATGGTCGATGTGGCGGCTTCCGGCGGCTACATGATCAGCTACCGGGCCACCAAGATGATGGCCGACCCGCTGACGGTCACCGGGTCGATCGGATCCATCAACGGCTTTTTCGACATGAGCGGTTTCCGAGACAAGATCGGCGTGAACAACGACCACGTCTTCAAGGGGCCCATGGCCATGCTCGGCACCGACGACCGGGCGCCGACCGAAGAGGAATGGGAGCGCCACGCCGACGCCCATTGGCGCAGCTTCAACACCTGGCTCGCCGACGTCGCCGACCGTCGCGGCATGGAATTCGAGCATGCCGAGACCCTCGCCCACGGCCGCGTCTGGACAGGCCGCCAGGCGGTGGCCAACGAGCTGATCGACCGCACGGGCGATCTGCGCGACGCCGTGCGCTGGGCCGCCGAGCTGGCCGGCCTCGACCCGGCACAGCCGGTTGCGACGGTGCACCTGCCGGAGTCCCGCGATCTGCTCCAGACGCTGATGTCGGACGATGCTCCCGACGCCGACGTGGCCGCGGTGCTGCGCGCCGCCGTCTGGAGTTCCCTGCGCCGCGACGCGGACCAGACGTTGAGGTTCATGGAGCGGGGGGCGGCGAACGTGGTCCGGGCGGACCGCTAGAACCGTTTGACGAAGACGTATTTGGCGTCGCCGGGACCGTAGAAATCCTCGAACACGGCGGCGGTGTCGTAGCCTGTCCGCACATAGAAGGCGCGGGTCGGCGCGTAGAGATCGCGGCCGCTGGTTTCCGCGTAGCAGGCCCGGCCGCCGGCCTCGGCGATGCGTTGTTCGGTCAGGGCCAGGATGCGACGGCCCAGACCGGATCCCTGTCCGCCGGGGGCGACGGCGATCCAGTACAGGTCCCAGCTGACGGTGCTGCAGGGGATCCGACCGTAGCAGGAGTAGCCCACCAGCTCGCCGTTCCGCTCGACCATCACGAACTCGTAGCCGCTTTCGGCGCCGTTCTCCAGGCGTTCCGCGACGAGTTCGGCGGCGATCGTCACCTCCTCGGCCGAAAAGAAGCCGGTGGCCGCGACCAGGGCGCGGACGGCCTCGACGTCCTCCGGGCGGACCTCCTCGCGCCACGCGGCGTCGCTGCTGATCTCGCTCATGATTCGCTCGCTCCTTTGTGCAGTCCCTCCAGGAAGGCCCGTGCGTTGCGCCCCAGGGTGCGGGTGCGGTAGCCGCCTTCCTGCACCACCAGGGTCGGCAGGCCGAGGGCGCCGATGAGGCGTCCGTTCCCGTGCAGATCGTCGGCTGTGAGGCTCCAGGTGCCTGTCGGATCCCCTTTGGCCGTGTCGAGCCCCAGCGCCACCACCAGGATGGTCGGAGCGAAGCTCCGAATACGGCGCAGCGCCTGGCCCAGGGCCTGGGTGTAGCGGGCGCCGTCCACCTTCTCGGGCAGCGGCAGGTTCAGGTTGTATCCGAGCCCGGCGCCGACTCCCTGCTCCTCGGCGAACCCCGAGAAGTAGGGGTAGGCGAAGCGCGGGTTGCCGTGGATCGAGATGGTCAGCACGTCGTCGCGGGCGTAGAAGATGTCCTGCTGCCCGTTCCCGTGATGGTAGTCCAGATCCAGGATCGCGACCTTGCCCAGGCGCGCCAAGTCGTGGGCCGCGATCGCGGTGTTGTTGAAATAGCAGAAGCCGCCGAAGACGTGGCGTTCGGCGTGGTGTCCCGGCGGCCGCACGAGGGCGTAGGCCAGCCGACGTCCCTTGGCGATGGCTTCGGCGCCGGCCAGGGCGCAGTCCACGGCGCCGCGTGCGGCCAGAAACGCGTTGCGGTTCAGGGGCGTGAAGGTGTCGATGCAGTAGTAGCCGGCCCTCATGGCCAGGTCCGTCGGCGGGCGGCTGGCGTTGCGGATGGGGAACACGTACGGGTAGACCGACTCGCCCACGGGCAGTTCGAGACAGACCTTGCGCATGTAGGCCACCAGGGCCGCGTCGTGCACCTGGCGCACCAACTCCAGGGAACGGGTGCGGGCGTTCTGACGCTCGAAGAGCGTCGTCTTGTCGAGCTCGGCCATGATCCGCGCTACGCGCACCGGCGCCTCCACGTAGCCGCGGTCGTTCACGTGGTGGATGTCGTGCTTGTCGTTCACGAACAGGGCGATGCGTTCGGCGGGAGCGATTTTCTTGGTTGGCGTGTCCTCCACTTTGTCTTTGCGGACGTAACGTGGCTCGCGCAGCCGGACTGGATCCTCCTTGAACGAGGCGACGACGTTCTCGACGTAGGCCGGTGGGCACAGGTGGGCATATTTGCGCTCGAGAATGGCCCGCACCGCATCACGCACGTAGCTCCGTCTGAGGGGACGGTCCGGGGCCAGGTCGTCGATCACCAGGTACGGCATGCACTCGGATTCTTCGGAGATGGGCGCTGTGAAGGCGTTGTTGATCGCGGGCCGGGCCCCGTAGTTCTCATAGAAGCGCAACCGGGCCTTGTTGGCCGCCAGCTGCGATCGGTCCGGACAGTCGGCCGGATCGTCGGGCAGGCATTCGTAAAACAGGGCCCGCACGCCGGCCTCGGCGGCCTCGTCCCGGATGCGCTGGTACAGGGCGCCGCCGATGCCGCGGCTGGTCAGGCGCGCGCTGGCGGCGATGTAGTCCAAAAACGACATGCGCAAGGCGGGTACATGAAGCACGAGGGCGAAGCCCAGCACCTGGCCGTCGCGACGTTCGGCCACGTGCAGGATGGTGCGGAAACGCCGGGCGAAGGGGTCGCGCAGGTTCTGGGACAAGCTGTCGATGTCGCGCTTGGGCGCGTCGGCGAACTGCTCGGCGAGGATCGCCTTGACCTGCAGGATGGCCTCGCGGTTGACCGGCAGGGCGTCGTCGTGGATGCGGCGGATGCGGAACATCGGGTCACCCTTCGCAGAAGACGGTCGTCTCAGTCGGCGGCGTCGACGATGCGGGCGATGGCCGCGTCGAAGGCGATGCCGGCTTGGGTCAGGGCCGCGGCGAATCCCGCATCGTGCGCCAGGCAGGGGTTCGCATTGACCTCGAGGATGAAGGGGCGGCCGTCTTCGTCGACACGGAAGTCGACCCTGGCCCAGCCGCGCAGGCCGAACAGGTTCCAGGAGTCCCTGGCCAGGCTCGTCAGTTCGGAGAGCAGGGGTGCATCCGCTGCACCGTCGGGGAAGTCGCGAACCGTGTGGCCATACTCGAAGGAGTCGGGGTCCCATTTGGCCGCGTAGCCGACGATGTGCGGCTTGTCGGGAGGGTAGTCGGCGAAGAGCATCTCCGCGGGGGGCAGGACCGTCGGGCCGCCCGGCCCGTCGAGCACAGCGAGGTTGAACTCGCGGCCCTCGATGAACGCCTCCGCGAACCAGGGGGCGCCGGGGGCGTCGCGTGTCCCGGTACGCGCCGCAAGCAGGGCGCGGGCCGCCGCGGCGCCGCCGCGGACCACGGCGTCGTCGTCCATGCCGATCGACGCGTCCTCCCACACGGACTTGACGATCCAGCGGTCGCCGTCTACGGCGCCGATCGCGGTGCCGTCCGCCTCGATCCAGGCCGGGGTCGGCAGCCCCGCCTGCAGGAGCAACTGCTTGGCCAGGGTCTTGTGGGACGTCAGGTGGATGCCGTCGGCGGGGCAGCCCGCGAGGGGCAGGCCCAGGGACTCCAGCAGGTAGGGCACCACGGCGATGAGCCGACCTTGGCCGCCCAGGCTTTCGACCAGGTTGAAGACGGCGTCGGGCTGCTCGGTCGCCAGACGGACAGCGAGCGTCGCGAGGTCCAAGTCGCAGGGGACGGTGACCACGTCGTGCCCGGCGGTGGCCAGCGCCGCGCTCACGGCGTCCACCTGCACCAGGACATCGGCCTCGTCGGCGGCGGCGTCCGGCGCGACGGCGTTATGCAGAAGAGCCAATCGCATGGAGGGACCCCTTCCCGACGCGTCGTGCCGGCACGACACGGACGCCCGCCGAGTCCACGATGCGCCGCAGGAGCTCGTCGTAGGGCACGCCCTCGGCCGTGGCGATCATGGGCAGGTCCGAATGCTCGGGATGCAGCCCGGCCAGCGGATTGATCTCCATGAGCTGGGGTTCGCCGTCCGCGTCGCAGCGCAGATCCAGACGGCCTCCGTCGCGGCAGCCCAGCAGGCGCCAGGCGGCCAGGGAGATCGCTTCGGCTCTGGCCACAACGGGATCGCGTTCGGCGGCCACGGAGCGGTACTCTACCAGCTCCTCGCAGTTCTCCTTGTTGGCGTAGGAGTAGGCACCCGCCTCGGCACCGGCCAACAGCACGATCTCCAGGGTGCCCAGCACCTGTGCCGTGGCGCCGGTGCCCGTGATGCCCACGGTGAATTCGCGGCCGGGCAGGTACGTCTCCACCAGCACCGGCTGGTGGAACCGCGCCAGCAGGTCGAGGCAGCGCGCCTTCAACTCGGCCGGCGTGCGGAGCATGGAGCCGCCGTCGATGCCCTTGCCCGTGCCTTCGGCCAGGGGCTTGGCGAACAGG
>ERZ889078.1203-NODE-1203-length-21110-cov-29.178865_pt1 | contig 21110 bp, 24 predicted proteins | sample MGYA00521266_ERZ889078 | MGnify/ENA primary metagenome ERZ889078 (study PRJEB32303, sample SAMEA104408618) | aquatic metagenome | biome: Brackish water; feature: Pelagic; material: water | place: Baltic Sea | collected 2014-06-16T06:34:00 | depth 76,534 m ...
CGTTTTGATTTTCAATCGTTATTATGGAAATATTGTCGCCATTGTCAAGCCAATAGGCGCCATCTTCTTTACATTCTAAATCTTCCAAAGCAAGAACTCTTCCATATTTGACGTTTTCTTCGTCTCCCAAGTATTTATTGAGCGGTACGTTGAGCGATTTTTTGATATCCAGAGCCTTTTCCCCATCATATAAGAATTGCCCCTCGTTAAGTCTCTCCAACGCGCTGAGGCTTCCATGCTCCGAGCCAAGGCTTCGCGCGATTATTTGACCAAGCGAGCGAATGTACGTTCCCTCGCTAACGGTCGCTTCGAACGTAAGAAAAGGATGCGAATAGTTTATCAGTTTCGCCTCGTAAATATGAGAGTTGATCTTGTTAAGCGTGAACTCTACGCCAGCGCGAGCCAAATCGTAAGCGCGCGCGCCGTCGACGTGTTTGGCGCTGAAAATAGGCGGTTCGTACTCCAGATCGCCCTCCAAACTTTTGATCGCGCGCTCCACGTCGCCCAAACGCGACTCTTGCGAAATCTCAACGCTTTCTATCATCTCGGTGTCGAGCGAATCGCTTTTGGCTCCAAGCCAAAGAGTCGCCCTGTAAGTTTTTGGAGTTTTGTTTAAAAACCTGAAAAGCTTCGTATGCGAGCCAAAGCCCACGATCAGAACTCCCCTGGCGAATGGGTCCAGAGTTCCAGAAAAACCGGCTTTTTTGTTGTCATATTTGCGTTTTAGCTTTGAAAGAAAAAGATTCGAGCCGATACCGGACGGTTTATAGGCGACGAAAAGACGGTTCACAGTTTCTCGACGAATGACGCGAGTATATCGCGTTTCGTTCCGGCGAAGTTGATGTTTAGTTTAAACTCTCTTCCCGATTTGCTAACGCCGATTATGCGGCCCGTTCCAAAGATTTTATGTCGAACCAAGTCGCCTTTTTTAAACGCGGTGTTTTTCTCGACTATCAAAGAGCCTTGAGAAAGCCCGGCTTCGTTGAAAAATCTGCTTTTTTGCAAATCGCTTCTTCGACCCTTGTAAAACCTGCTTCCGGCGTGGGAAAGCGTGAGCGTGTCTCTGGCTCGAGTCATCGAGACGTAACCCAAACGCCTCTCCTCTTCCAAGTCGCTGCCATCGCCCACGAGAGGCAAAAATCCCTCTTCGAGTCCGATGATGAAAACATGGTCGAATTCCAGTCCCTTCGAGGCGTGTATGCTCATCATATAGATGCTTTCGCCCTCGACTTGGTCTTGGTCGCTCTGAAGCGTCAGCTCGTTTAGAAACTCGTCCAAAGAAGCCTCCGGAGTCTTTTTTATAAAATCGCGGAATAGTCCGTAAAACTCGTCCATGTTTAAAACTCTTTCGGATTCGTCTTGCAGTCCTTTGTAGATATCTTTAAGATGAAACGTTTCCTCAAGCGCGTCTATAAACTCGTAGGTCGATTCTCTCGCCACCTTGGAAATCGCCTCTATGTCTTTGACGAACCCTTTTAGAGTGAGCGCGTTTTTGTTTTTTACAAGCTCGACGAGTTCGGCGAGAGTCGCGTTCGTGATATACTCGAAGATGGAAGTTCCCTTCGCGTGAGCCGCTAGCTCCACTTTGTCCACGCTGGCTTTTCCCAAGCCGCGTTTGGGCTTGTTCACGATGCGCTTGAAAGAAAAATCGTCATGATAGTTCGTTATGACTCTAATGTACGAAATAAGGTCTTTTACCTCCGCGCGGTCGTAAAAGCGCAACCCGCCTACAAGCTTGTAGGCGATTCCAGCCCTGTTCAAACCCTCTTCGATGGAACGGCTTAGGACGTTCACCCGATATAAAATCGCTATCTCTTGCGCGCTTACGCCTTCGTTTAGAAGCTTGTTTATCTTATCGGCTATCTTTCTAGCCTCTTCGTTTTCGTCATTCGAGTTTAAAACCGTGACGTCCTCTCCTCCTCCGCGAGTCGGAATAAGTTTTTTGCCCAAACGCGAGCGGTTGTGCTCTATGAGCGCGTTGGCGACTTTGAGTATGGGCGAGCGAGAGCGATAGTTTTCTTCAAGTTTGAAAACGTTCGTTCCTTTGAAATCCTGATCGAATTCCATAATGTTTCTTATGTGGGCGCCGCGCCATCCGTAGATGCTCTGGTCGTCGTCCCCAACGACGCAAAGATTGTTGTGCGTCGAGCAGAGCTTTTGTATGAGTTTCAGCTGCAATTCGTTGGTGTCTTGATACTCGTCTATCATTACGTACTGGTACTTTTTGGACGTCGCTTCGGCCAACGCCGGATTTTCGTTCAAAAGTTTGTAGGTCAACGCGATAAGGTCGTCAAAATCCACCAAATTGTTTTCGTTCAAATACTCCTCGTACTTCGCGTAAATTTCCGCGATTTGCCTATAGTTGAATAGTTCGGCTTGGGAATAGGCGTCGTCGGGAGTCATGAGCGAATTTTTATAGCGCGATATTTCGCTCGCTATCAATGGCGTCGGAAGTTCCGCGTTTATCTTTTTGATAATGCGTTTTTTATCGTCCGTGTCTATCACCACGAAGTTGTTCTGGCGCCCAAGCAGATGGATGTTGAACTTCAAAAACAAAAGCCCAAACTTGTGAAAAGTGCATAACAAAGGAGGATAGGCGACATTCTCTATCATCGCGAGCGAGCGCTCCTTCATCTCTTTGGCGGCCTTGTTAGTAAAGGTGAGCGTCAAAGTGTTCGAAGCGGGTATGCCGACTTCTTCTATCAGATAAGCCAAACGAGAGATGATAGTGGTCGTTTTTCCACTCCCCGCTCCGGCCAAGATAAGCACCGGACCTTCCGTCTGTTTCACGGCGTTCGCCTGAGACTCGTTTAGTTTGCCGAATATTTTTTCCATAATTGCTGCCATTCATTTGAGTTGATTGTTTATATTATATCTTAATTGTCGTGAATTAACGCAAATCATCACAAACCTATTGCTTTAATTATAATTATGAGTTATAATTTTATTATCAATTTTACTTATAGGAATTATTATGTTAAAAGATTTTGCTAAATTGCAAACATTTTTGATGGTTATAAAAGAGAAGAGCTTTTCCAAAGCTTCGGCGAAGCTAGGCATCTCTCAACCGGCGGTCACTCAACAAATCAAATTTATAGAAGATTACCTCGACACCAAGATAGTGGACAGAAAGAAAAACGGTATTTTGCTAACCAAAGAAGGCGAAGACCTTTATAGAATCGCGCAAAGACTTGAAAAGACGATAGCGGCTAGCGAAAAAGATTTGCTTAAAATCATAAACAAAGATTTCACGTTTATCATGGGCTCCTCTTTTACGATTGGAAACTATATTTTGCCGAACTACCTTGGAGAGATTAAAAAAAGAATCGCCAACGAAGTTTTTATGAACGTAGATTGGTCGGCGCACATCATAGAGCAACTCCTAGACAAGAAAATAGACATCGCCCTCATAGAGTCGCCGATAATAGAAGAAGGTCTGATTTATAGGGAATGGGTGGAAGACGAACTTGTGGTCATTTCCAACAAGCCTATCAAAAAGCAATTGGTCGCCGACGACTTGCTCGAGTTCGATTGGATTTGTCGCAACGAGGATTCAAACACGAGAAAGTTGACCGCCGAAGCGTTTGAAGAGATTGGCGTTCAATGCAACCATTTTAACGTTATCGGTATTTTGGCGAGCACGACGGCTATAAAAGAGTCTCTTCTGCGCGCCGACAAAACGAGCGAGAAACCGCTAGTTTCGATCATGTCCAAACACGTCGCGCAAACAGAGGTGGACAACGGAACTCTTTACGAAGCGAGGCTAAAAAGCCATAAAATGTCGAGGAAATTTTACATCGCCTACTCAAAAGATAAAAAACACGACGCGTTCGTAGACAACGTCGTCAATTACCTTCTTTCTTTGAACAAAATATAGTTGCGAAAATTTCGAGGTTTATTTTTTCATAAACTTCGAGTTCTCCGGATTTGACAAAAACGAGGCCATGGAGTTTTCCACTCCGCTTTCATCCACCTTTATCTCTCTGTCCGTCTCTTCGTTTTTGCTAGTCGCCAAGTTTATAAGTATTGGCGTTTCGTCTACGATAATTTGCATAACGCCGAGAAGCGGAACGCTCACCACGCTTCCAAAATTCTCGCTTCCAAAACCAGCTTCGAAAACCAATACGTCGTCTTCGATTCTCGCCGTTTCAAAAGTGTAGCCCGCGAGAAAGAAAAGGGTCAACTGTCTAAACTCGGAGTTGATACTTTGTGGCAAACTCGGCTCGAAACCCACGTCTTCAATCCTGCATAATATGCCGAAGTTTTGTTCTTTTTCAAAAAAGTGAATTATTACGTCTTGTATATTTTTGCGCATTATGCGCGCGAAATCGCTATCTTCTATTACATTTTCTAACAATAAATATCCCTTGCGTTGTATTGGGGAATTATATCAAAATCTATCATCGCGTTCAATAGAGCCGCTTTCGTATAGTTCTTTAAATCATCGACTCGTATATCTCGCTCGTATATCTCGCCCTCTTCGAGAAGTCTAGCTCTCGTGACGCCTTTTAAAAGTGGATTTTTCGGGGTTTCCCACCGCGTTTCGTCGAAAAACGCCACATTAGCCGCGCTCGTGTCCGTGACCAAAGAGTTTTTAATGATTAGAATATCGTCCGCTTCCTCTTTTCGAGCGAACAGCGCGTTGAGCTCGCTTCTGTTTTCATACTTCTTAGAGTATTCGATTTCGTCGTCGTAAATTAGTTTTAGAGTTTTCACGTCGCGTTTGACGTAAGGATGGTAAGTCGCTTCTATATTCTCTAGGGAGTAAACGACTCTGCATCTATATAAGCCGTTTTTGGGAGGGTTTAGAAACATTCGCAAATCCGCGAACCGAGTCGCGCCCAAAGAGCCTAAAACGCTTTCGTAGCGTTTTTGATGATAGGATAGATTGAAAATCTCCCCATCGAGCGACTTTATAGTTTCTAAAAAAACGCTATTCACCAAATAGTTCCGTACTTAAATACCTCTCGCCCGTGTCGCAAAGAATCGTTACGAGAGTTTTGCCTTGGAACTCCGGTCGCGAGGCGACTTGCATAGTCGCCCAAACGTTCGCTCCGGCGGAGACGCCAACGAGCAAACCCTCCTCTTTGGCCAACATTCGAGCCGTGGCGATGGCGTCTTCGTTGCTCACCTTTATCACTTCTCCGTAAGCCGCGGTATCTAAGACGTCCGGCACGAATCCGGCGCCAATTCCTTGGATTTTATGAGGAGATGGCGCTCCACCGGAGAGAACGGGAGAGTTCAAAGGCTCAACCGCGAAAATCGCGATGTTTTCTATCTCTTGTCTTAAAACTTTCGAAGTTCCCGTGAGCGTTCCGCCAGTGCCGACCGCGGCCACGAAAACGTCAAGCTCGCCATCCGTGTCGCTAAGGATTTCTCTCGCGGTGGTGAGCGTGTGAATCTCTGGATTCGCCGGGTTCGCGAACTGCTGAAGTATCAGGGAGTTTGGAATCAAAGCTTGAAGCTCTTCGGCTTTTTCGATAGCGCCTTTCATCCCTTTCGCCGCAGGCGTTAAAACAAGCTCCGCCCCAAACGCCGCCAAGATTTTGCGTCGCTCCAAACTCATCGATTCGGGCATAGTTAGAATGAGTTTGAGATTTTGCGCCGCGCAATTGGCCGCCAAAGCTATGCCGGTGTTTCCGCTCGTTGGCTCTATGATAGTCGTCTGCGCGTTGATTTTACCGGACTCTTGCGCTCGTCTAATCATGTTGAAACCGATTCTATCTTTGACCGAACTAGTCGGATTCATAAATTCGCATTTGCCGAGAATGGTCGCGCCGGTTAGAGCGGAAGCCTTGTTAAGCCTAACCAAGGGCGTGTTGCCAATCAGCTCCGTAATATTATTTGCTATCTTCATATATACTTCCTTTTACGTAAAATGATTCTACACTAAAAACGACTAACGAAGGTATATATTATGGCAACTTACGCTAGCGACGGAAGCAAGCTTCTCAATGCGGAGTATGACTATATCGCGCAAGTGAACGACGTTATCGACGGCATGATAGTCTTGTCGACGCACTCGAAATCCGATGACGAATATGCTGTTTTTTTACTAGAAGCCAATGCGAAAGTGACTTGCTACGTCTTCGACGAAATCTTCATCGTTGGCAAATCCGACAGTTTCGACACATTGGTGGAAACAATCGAAGCTTGGAAAAATGATGAAATATAAAAGTTAAATGTCGTAAACTTTTGAAACCTACCTGAAAGTCTCTTTGCTGAGTGCTACTACCTCATTTAAATAATCTCTTATGTTTTCGTTTGAATTGAGAAACCGTTTGCCTATCTTCTCGTAAGAGATTCCAAGCATTTCTCCCTCGAGCGAGCGAGCGCTATGCCAAACATAGTCTCCATTCTTTTCATGGTCTTTGGGTTTAGTTTTCCAGCGTTCACCGCCGAATCGCACCGGCGAACGCCTTGGAAAAGGCTTTGCGAACTTTTTTTGTCGCTCAAGTCCACCTCTGTCATATATCTTTGGACAAAGCGGTATTTTGGTTTTCAAGATATTCAAGTCTGTTGATGATGGCGGTGCGAAGCTTGCGCTGTAACCGCTTGCTAAAATGAGGAGTTCTCTTTTTGGGAGCAGGTACATTGTTTGCGCTATCTCTAAATTTGTTAGAAAAGTTTTTGTAATTTGTATTGTCATGTACTTTATAACTATTTCTAATTTATGTAATTATTAATAAATACTGAAATAATTACAATATATAGAATTTAATACAAGTATTACGATACACTTCCATTATAAAAACACAATAAATAATAAAAGAATTTGGGATTACGGAAAAAACTGTGTACAATAGGAGGAATTCAGATACGAACCTTAAGCTCCTTTACAAAATATTAAACAGATTGCCGCTTAAATTTGTTGAAGAAAAAAAAGTTTTGCTAGAGAATAAAAAAACTTGATGAGAATTTGAAGTGAAGATAATTGCATTTATGATTGTAGTTGCAAGTTTGCGTGCAGAATGGATTATACAGGAAACGAGTCAAGGTATTTTTATGTATGAGAATAAAAGTGGTGTTACCTATAGGTATCAAGATGGGTTTACTCTTAAGAAAATTGAGTCTTTGAATCTTGATGGTAGTGCGGCGATTCCAATATTTCAGCCTTTCAGTTTTGTAAACAGAAAAGGAATCTATTCTTCTGCGCCAGACATACAAGACTATATAATGAATCCTAAATCAACATCAAAACAATAAAATGAAAAAACTTATTTTAATTCTTATGCTCTCATCTTTTTCCATCGCAGAATCAAATAATACTGAACCGCGAATCTATATGAGTTGTTATGATATACTGCAAGATATTGAGTCGCTTAAAAAAGCTCAAAAAGAATCAGGTCATTTAACTTATGCCGAGAATATTGCCGCTACGACTCTCAGAATCGTGTCTTATGGACTTCTAAATGAATTGATAAATGGCGATCCGCGAGTATACTCAAAGAAAATGGATATAGAAAGCGCGATTAAATGCTTAGAATCAAAACTGCGCACTTGTAGCGCTTACTAAAATCATCACATGCAAACCTTTGTTTTAACTCCTTTTAAGTTCCCCCTCAAACCAATATCTATACAATATCTGAACTAGATGGTACAATTCCAAAACTAAAATTAAGGAAATGAATTATGGCATGGGCGACAGCGAGACACATACTAGTAGATAGCGAAGAAAAATGTAGCGAGTTAAAAGCGGAAATAGAAAATGGGACTGATTTCGCGGAGGTCGCGAAAGAAAATTCAAGCTGTCCTTCGTCTAGAAAAGGCGGAGATTTGGGTCAATTTGGCCCAGGACAAATGGTTCCGGAGTTTGACAAAGCTGTGTTTAGCGGCGACGTTGGAGTGGTTTACGGACCTATCAAAACTCAGTTCGGCTACCATTTGCTAGAAGTAACGGCTAGAGGCTAGCGAACGCGATGGTGAAAGTATCCGCGATTCAAATGAGCATGGGCGAAGACAAAGAGTCGAATGTCGCCAAAGCCGAACGACTCGTTCGCGAGGCCGCGTCCAACGGCGCGAACATCGTGCTTTTGCCGGAACTTTTCGAGGGTCTTTACTTTTGCAAGGACATGGACGAGAAGTATTTTTCTTGGGCCTCGCCGCTTGAGAACAACGCGCTCGTAAAGCGATTTTCGGATTTGGCCAAAGAGCTAAAAATTGTTTTATTGGTGAGTTATTTTGAAAAAAGCGACAATGATTACTTCAACTCTCTCGTCGTGGTCAACTCGGACGGAAGCGTTATGGACAACTACCGCAAAACGCATATTCCCGACGGTCCAGGATACGAGGAAAAGTTTTACTTCAAACTCGGAGACAGCGGCTTCAAAGTTTATGACACGGCGTTTGGCAAGATCGGAGTCGGCATCTGCTGGGATCAGTGGTTTTGCGAAACCGCTAGGGCTTTGGCGCTCATGGGCGCGGAGATCATCTTTTATCCAACGGCGATTGGGAGCGAGCCCGAGATAAAACTAGACTCCAAAGATCACTGGCAAAGAGTTCAGATGGGTCACGCCGCGACAAACACGGTTCCCGTAGTTGTAGCAAATCGTTATGGCGAAGAGGTGGGCGAGAGTTGCTCGCTCGACTTCTACGGTTCCTCTTTCATAACCGACTATACTGGCGCTAAAATAGCGGAAGCCTCAAGAGACGAAGAGGAGATTCTTTACGCCGAATTCGACTTGGAGGAAAACGCGAGACGACGCGAGTATTGGGGTTTGCTTCGAGACAGAAGGGAAGAAAGTTATAAAATCATCTGCGAAAGCTAGGATTTTTTCAACTCGTTGAGCTTCTCTTTTCCGTTTTTGATGTGAATGGAGACCAATTCATACTCTTCTTTCAAAGCGGCTCTTTTCTTTTCGTCGTCTTCTTTTTTCAACTCTTTCAAGACCTCCACTCTTCTTTTTTTCAGCTTGCACAAAAGAGTTTTCAGGGACTTTTTTTTGCCTTTGAGCTCAAAACTTTCTATCTTCAGAGAGTCGATAACGCCATTTATAAACTTTTTAACGCCCATAATTAATCCTTTTTTTCCAAAATTTGAGTTATATCGCTATGAGAAATATGCATATCTTGCTCCACGGCTCTCAAGTCGCCGCTTCTATCTACGAACAAAACTTCCGCCATGTTGCACAACTTCGTGTGAATGTTGTAGGCGTAAACCGTGTCGTTCATAAGCGAAGTCGCCATCTCGTTGGTGATGAGCTTGTTTCGAATCAAGTTGTCCAAAACCCCGTTGGAAGTGATGTCGTGCTGCTGCGTGTGCAGTCTCACTTTCGATAGCAGCAGCAAGGTCGTCTCCTCTTCTTGGGTTGTGGCGATGGCGTTTATGTCTCGGAGCAACTCGGCCAAGTTCATTCGTATGTTCGAGTATTGCTCTTGTATGTAAGTATTGGGATGGGACGAATACTTGATAAGATTTTTTTGCAAATGTTTCGTGTCTTTTATGGCCTCCACCAAGTCTCTGCTCGCGAGTTTGAGCTTGTACAGTTCCGCAATGTTTTCTGGACTCATTATCGCTTGCGCTTTTGCCGAAAAGCTTATAATCTCGCCATATACGTTTTTTATCCTTTTATGATAAAAATCTTCTATGTCCACATACGTCTTCGCGTAGTGGTTTTTAAGCACGACTTCCAAATCGACGTCCGAGGCTATTTTGCGTCTTTTGAGGTTCAGTCCGTGCGCGATTATCTCAAAACTGTTTTCGTAAAGGTGTTTCGTCTCTTTCATAATGGCGGCGAGCGCGCTTTGCGAAAATTCCAAAACGGAATCGTTCAAATAAAGAACTCTGTCGTAGCCCACCTCGTCGATTGGCGCTTTGGCCTTGAGCGTTTTTTCCAAAAATACAACGAGTTTGTTTATAAAAGGCAGCATGACCACGATGCCCACGGTGTTGAATATGGTGTGAAAAATGGCCAATTTCAAAGTGTAGTTCTCGTTCGCCACCCCAAACGCTTCGGCTACGAGCTCCACCAAATAAATGATTTGGTATATAAACGCGATGGCTATAAACGCCGTGACAAGGTTGAAGATAAGATGCGCGGCCGCGAGCCGTTTTCCCTCGATGTTCGAACTCATGGCGCCTATAATGGCGGTGATGGTCGTTCCGACGTTCGCTCCGATGGCGAGCGCCAAAGCGTTTTCGTAGCTTATCTGTCCAGCCGCGAGGGCGGTTATAATCAAAACGAGGGTGGCGTGGGAGGATTGCATAACGACGGTCGCGAAAACGCCGATGAGCGTAAAAATGAAAAGACCCTTGTAGCCGCCGATGGCGTAGGTGGAGAGATCGATGGCGCTTTTAAAGGCCTCGAAGCCCTCCTTCATATAGTGGATGCCCAAAAACAAAAAGCCCAATCCCGTTAGGATGTACCCAACTCCCTTGAGCGAGGCGCTTTTTTGAAAAATGAAAACGACTCCAAAAACAAGCATAGGCATCGCGTAGGCCGCGATATCCACTTTCAAGCCGTAAGCGGCCACGAGCCAGGCTCCGGTCGTCGTGCCGAGGTTGGCTCCAAAAATTATCCCGATGCCTTGAGAGAGTCCGATAAGACCCGCCCCCAAAAATGATATGGTTAAAACAGAGACCAAAGAGCTCGATTGCATAAGAGAGGTCGAGACTATTCCAAACGTCACGCTCTTGTAAAGTTTGTCCGTCGAATTTTTCAAAATCTTGTCAAGAAGACCGCCGGTAAACGACTTGAAGCCCTGCTCCAAAGAGAGCATTCCGAACAAGAAAATGGCCACTCCCGAAGAGATTTCCTTAAAATTCGAGCTGCTCCAAAACCCATAAGCGAGGGCGATTAAAATGACCGGCAAAATTAGTTTGTTATACACTTCCATACCTTTTCAATATTGTCTTTTCCAACGTTTCTAGAGGTTCGCTGATTACGTTTTCAAACTGCGTTTTGTTAAAAGTTTGTTGGCGTTTGGCTAGTTGCCCCGTGTGGGTCGCGACGTCGGACAACATTTGTTCTTTGCTAAGTTTAGCGTCTAAATACTCCAAAACCTCGACAATCCCGATAGAACGCATGCAATTTGGCGAACGCGAGTATTTTCGTTCGAGAGCGCAGACCTCGTCCAACAAACCGCTCTCGAACATTTTATCGGTTCGCTTGGCGATTCTTTGTCTCAAAACGGCTCTATCCGCCTCGATGTTGAAAATGTCGAGATTTTCTATAATCGGTTTTGGAGGGTTTAGTTCGAACCATCGCGTCGGAGCCATTCCAGAAGCCTCGTAAATCAACAAGGCTTTTTCTATTCTATAGCTATCGTTTTGAGATACGTTTTTCATATGCTCTTCGTCGAGCTCTTTTAAAACGCCGTGGCATTTTCGCAAATCGAGCAGTTTTTCGCCGACCCTTTTTTTGACCGCGTTCGTAATCTCTGGCAAAGGGGACAAGCCCCGCAAAAGCGATTTGAGATAGAAGGAGGTGCCGCCTACGATGATGAGATTTTTGCCGTTTTTTACGCACTCTTTGAGCGCCTCTTCGTACAAGCCGATAAACAAGTCGGCGCTAAAATACTCGTCTGGGCTCAAAACGTTCACGCCGAAATGCCTAACCGCCTCCAACTCCTCTTTTGAGGGCTTCGCGGAGACTACGTCTATCTCTTTATATACGCTCAATGAGTCGATTGACAAAATATAAGCGTCGATTGACAAAGCGATTTTGATAGCCAAATCACTCTTTCCCGATGCGGTTGGTCCAATAATCGCGAGTTGTTTCATGTGGAAATTATATCATTTTAAAACAACTTTGGATAAAATAGCCCTTAACAACGAAAGAGGGCTTGATATTGCAAAGAATTATACAAAAAGCGAAAGATTTTAACGAGCTCGTCATGTTCGAGCACTCCATATTTTCGCTTCCATTTATCTTCATAGCCATGATTGTCTCGGCCGATGGCTGGTTCGGTCTTTGGTTGCTCGTCATGGGTGTCGGAGCGGCTCTAAGCGCCAGAAACTTCGCCATGGGCGTCAACCGTTACGCCGATAGGGACATAGACTCGCAAAACCCAAGAACTTCTGGCAGACCGAACGTGGACGGGCGTTTGGACGGCTCGAGCGTCTTGATTTTCATCTTGGTGAACGCTTTGGTTTTTGTCGCGATAGCTTACATGATAAACCCTTTGGCGCTAAAACTCAGCTTTCCGATTTTACTTATTTTGGGCTCGTACTCCTACTTCAAAAGGTTCTCCTCTCTCGCGCATATCGTTCTCGGCGTTTCGCTTGGACTGGCGCCCCTCGCCGGAGTCGTCGCGGTTGAGGCGAGTATCACTCCTTGGTCGGTTTTGCTTAGCTTGGGAGTCATTTTTTGGGTTGCCGGGTTTGATTTGCTCTACTCTCTTCAAGACATCGAGTTTGACAAAACGAACAAGCTTCACTCGATTCCGGCGGAGTTTGGAGCGGAGGCGACTCTTTTCATATCGGCGCTTTTTCACGCGCTGAGCGTCGTTTTTTGGATAATGTTCGTTTGGGTGGCGGGACTTGGCTTTTTCGCTTTCGTCGCCGCGTTTGGCAGCGCTTTGGTTTTGTACTACGAGCAAAAATTGGTTAGACGCGATTTCACGAAAATCGACCGCGCCTTTTTCACCGTCAACGGCTATCTCGGAGTCGCGTTTTTGGCTTTGATCATTATAGACAAGATGGTTTGATGAGCGCGCCTCGTTTAGTCCCCGCCCCGATTAGTCTGCTTTTTAGCGAAGCCTCGCAAAATCCAGAGCTTTTCGAGAGAGAGTACCACCAACTAAGCGAGTCCGACGAAAACGCCATCAACCAATGGCTCAAACTCGCCAAAGCCAGAGGGGAAACCGCGGACAGCGACCCCGTTTTGCTGCAACTCATGGTCGAGCTGCATAACAAGATAGACGCGTTGGAGCGATTTTTAAAGAACGAAGAGCCGGAGAGAGTCTCTCTTGCGAACGCTGAGGAAATCGACTCGATCGGCTTTGAGCATTTCAATCTAAGCTCGCCGGCGCTAACCCCCGGCGTTTCGTACTACGGTCGAATCGAAATGCCGGTTCACCCCAAACGCGACGTTGGAGTCTTTTTCAACGCGCTTGGCCCAACTCTCGCGGAGATCGTGAAAATGCACGAAAGAGACGAGAAAGAGTGGGCGTCGTACCTGACCGCTCGCGAACGAGTGCTGATTCGCGAAGCGAAAGAGAAAAAACAATGAACCTTCCTCAAATCGATTTAGCTTTTCTAAACATAGAGTACGCGGTGGTCGCCATGGCCGGCGTGATTCTCTATCTGCTTTATTACGTATTCACCAAAGACGCCGACTACGTGAAAAACATCCGTTCGATCGCCTCGGTTGTCGAAGATCAAAACAGAGAGATTTTCTATCTGAAAAAGAAGATCGCCGAGACGCAAAAGAGCATCCAAGAAAACTCCCAGCGCATGACGGACGAAGTGATTTACGAAGAGATAGAGCGCAGCGTTTACGATATGGTGGCGCCTCTTTCGCAGGGTTTGAAACAACTAGAAGAGAACATAAACGCCATCGAGGCCCACGTCGAAACTCGAGTTTCGCATTTGGAAAGCGGCGTCAAACAGATATCCATCCCCTCTTCCGTTCATGGAAACGACGACCAAAAAATCATATCGCTTTTCAAGCAGAGCGTCTCTTTGGACACGATATCCAGAGAGCTTCACATCTCAAAACCCGAAGTTGAGTTTGTCTTAAAAATCAACAAACTCCAATAGGATTTCAGGGTGAACGCGGATAGAAAACTATTTACGATAGTCTCGACTCTCATAGGAATCAGCGTTCTCCTCTCCTATTCGCTGTCCGTCTACGCCACCCTTCTTTTCGACACCAACGAGTTTCATTTCGCGCTAAGACAAGCGATTTTCGGACTGCTCAGCATAACGACGATGTTCGCGCTCTCTCAACTCAATCCGGACAAGTGGCTCAAGCCCTTGGGTCTCACTCTTTTTTTGGGTTCGCTGATTCTGATGATCGCCATGCCTTTTTTGCCCGAGACCTTGGTCTCCGAGGTCGGAGGAGCGAAGCGCTGGATCAAAGTCGCCGGTTTTTCTCTAGCTCCCGTCGAATTTTTCAAAGTCGGCTTTATCTACTTTTTGGCTTGGAGCTTTTCGCGCAAACTTGGAAATCACGACGGTATGGGGCTTTTTAGCGAGTTCAAACGCTTCATTCCCTACGGAGTCGTTTTCATAGGCGCGATGTTCATCATCGCGTTTTTGCAAAAAGATTTGGGTCAGGTCGTCGTTCTTGGCTTGACGCTTCTGTTTATGCTTCTTTTCGCCGGGAGCAGTTTTCGATTTTTCATCACCATTTTGGGTGCCATCTTTGGCGCGGTCACCATTTTCATACTTACCGCCGAACACAGGATTCTTCGCATAAAGTCATGGTGGGCGCTCGCTCAAAACAGCGTACTCGAAATCTTGCCCGCGTCTATCGCCGAGAAATTGAGAGTGCCCGTGGAGGTGGAGCCCTACCAGATCGGCCACTCCCTAAACGCCATCCACAACGGCGGGCTATTTGGAGTCGGTTTTGGCAACGGAACGTTCAAACTTGGATTTTTGAGCGAGGTTCACACCGACTTCATTTTAGCCGGACTCGCCGAGGAGTTCGGCTTTTTTGGCGTTCTCGTCGTCGCGCTTCTTTTTTTATGGATGCTTCAGCGAATTTTCAAAGTGGCCAACCGCTCTAGAGACAAAACCCTATACCTCTTTAGCATTGGCATAGGTCTTGTTTTGGCGTTTTCGTTTATGGTGAACGCCTACGGCATAAGCGGGATCACTCCCATCAAAGGTCTTTCCGTTCCATTTTTAAGCTATGGCGGTTCGGCCATGCTTGGAGCGGCGGTTGGCGTCGGCATGATTCTCATGGCGTCGCGAAAAGCGGATATGAGCTAAGGAGCGTTTTTATGAGACTATGTATAACCGGCGGCGGGACTGGAGGGCATCTTATGATCGCCCAAGCTTTGGTCGAGGCGGCCGTGGAAAATGGGCACGAGGTAGTCTTTATAGGCTCAATCCACGGGCAGGACAAAAAATATTTCGAAGGTCACAGCTCTTTTTCGCATGTCTACTTCTTGGAAACCACTGGCGTCGTGAACCAAAAAGGTTTGGGCAAGCTCAAAGCTTTGTTCAAAATACTCAAAGCGGTTTTAGAGTCCCGCGCGATTCTGAAAAAACACCAGATTCAAGCCACTTACAGCGTTGGCGGTTTTTCGGCGGCGGCCGCCTCTTTCGCGTCGATTAGCAAATTTATCCCGCTTTTCCTCCATGAGCAAAACGCGGTCGAGGGAAGGCTCAACAAACTTCTAAAACCCTTCGCGAAGAGTTTCGTGTCGGCTTACGACGAAAACTCTCCCATTCAAGGCTATCCGGTAAACGACGTCTTTTACAAAAACGCGAGAGTGAGAGAAGAGCTCAAGACCATCATCTTTTTGGGAGGTTCCCACGGAGCCAAAGCCATCAACGATTTGGCTCTCTCCGTGGCGTGGAAACTCAAAAAAAGAGGTGTCAGAATCATTCATCAAGCGGGAGAAGACGACTTTAAGAGAGTCAAAGGCGAGTACGAAAAACTCGGCGTCGAAGTCGAGCTATACTCTTTCACCAAAGACTTGGCTTCACTGATATTTCGTTCGGACTTGGCTGTCTCAAGAGCCGGAGCGTCCACTCTTTGGGAGCTAACCGCAAACGGATGCCCCGCCCTTTACGTCCCTTATCCGTACGCGGCGGGAGACCACCAGTTTCACAACGCGGCGTTTATAGTGGAAAATGGATTAGGCTGGCGCGAACGAGAAGGCGAAGAGCTCAAGTCAAAATTGTCGCATATCATGAAAGAGCCGCTCAAGCAAAGAAGCGAGAAGCTGCTTGGCTATGGCGGCGGGGACGTTGCCGAACAAATGATAAAAGACCTAGAGGAAAACTTAAACTCATAAGACTTGTTATATACTTTGAGTTATCTTAAATAAACAAATTCAGGAACTACAAATGAATGAAGAGAAAAAATTTTCAGACAATCAGTTAATTATCTCAAAAACCGACAAAAGCGGAAAGATTACGTATGGCAACGAGGTTTTCATAGAGATTTCCGGCTATCGCTCAGAGGAGCTTATTCATCAGCCCCATTCGATTTTAAGACATCCGGACATGCCAAAAATAATCTTTAAAAAATTATGGGAAGACTTGCGTTCGGGCAAAGAAGTTTTCGCGTACGTAAAAAACAAGACCAAACAGGGAGATTTCTACTGGGTGTTGGCGTTTGTCACTCCGAGCTACGACCATCAGGGAAATTTGGCGGAGTATTTTTCAGTAAGAAGAAAGCCAAAAGAAAACGTCGTTAAAAAGATTATAGAGCCGCTATACGAGGAACTGCTCTCTTTGGAAAAAAATGGCGGAGTGAGCGCTTCGCAAGAACGTCTAAACTCTTTATTACAACAAAAAGGTCTCAGCTATGAACAATTTATCTTCTCTCTCTAAAATACAATACGCGAATATAATTTCCATTACGATTTTTATGATCGCCTTGGTTATTGAGACCTACTCTTACGGCTTCGACTTCATGCGAATCCTAAACGTCGCGAATTTCTTTTTAGCCTGGTACGTGTTCGTAAACGTCAAAAAGGTCCAATCCGCCCTAAAAGATATTTCCGCCATATTGGAAAGCGCTCAATATGGGACGCTTTTACCTAGAGTCGCCAACCACGAGAAAGGCGAATTGAAAATTTTAAACGCGGAAGTCAACAACGCGTTGGATCGTTTTGAAGTTTTCACAAAAGAGGTTTTGGGCGCTTTTAACGCGACGTCCCAAGGAAGATACCATAGAAAGATCATAGAAAACGGATTAAGCGGCATTTATCTCGACTTAGCCATAGCCATTAACGCTTCGATTGTGGCTATGCAAGAAAATATGCGAAACATGACCCAAACCGCGAGAAATTTTAAAATCAACAACATTGGGCAAGGAATGCAGGGCTTTGAAATCATTCAAAGAGATTTGTCTTTAGCCATGGAATCTCTCGAAGAGATAACGGTTCGTTCGAATCAAATCTCGTCCGATTCCAGCAAAACCCAAGATCAGGTGCGCCACACGACCCAAGACGTGCTTCAAATAGTGGAATTGATAACGCAAACTGGAACGAAGATCGACTCTTTGACGCAAAGAACGAATGAAATTTCAGGAGTTGTGGAGCTCATCAATGGCATAGCGAACCAAACGAATCTTCTCGCGCTAAACGCCGCCATAGAAGCCGCGCGCGCGGGAGAGCACGGCCGAGGATTCGCCGTAGTGGCGGATGAAGTGCGAAAACTCGCGGAAAACACGCAAAAGGCGACTCAGGACATATCCCTTTCCGTAAACACGCTTCATCAAGAGATGATGGAAATCGACGAATCTTCAAAAACAATGAATGCGATATCCAACGATTTAAACATCAGCATTGAGGAATTTTCGCAAACTCTCTATCAGTTTACCCAAGCGACGAAGATAACGACCAACGACACTCGATTAATGACGGGCACGCTTTTTACAATACTGGCTAAAATTGATCATTTGGTTTTCAAAAACAACGCCTACGACTCCATTACGACAAACGTGCTGCGACAAAACTTTTCGGATCACAATAGTTGCCGACTCGGCAAGTGGTACAACGCCAAAGGAAAAGATTTGATGGGTTCGACCAAAGCGTACAAAGATATCGTGCCTTTTCACAAGACGGTTCACGATATGGTTCTAAAAAACATTCAGTTTATCGCGGATAAAGAGGAAGTTGCGGCCCATACTGATGAAATTGTTGACAATTTTATTCGCATGGAAGACGCGAGCAACAATCTTTTCAAAACCATGGAAACGATGCTGCTTCAATACAAAGAGACTATTTATAAGAAATCAATATAAGCAATATTGGTTTTAATTAACGATACGCTATAATCGCCTCCACCTACGTTAAGGAGGGAATATGAATTTTTTTATAGACGATCAAAATATAGCAAAACAATATATACACGAGCTATTTACGGGTAGCACCAAGATAGCTTCATTTTGTAAATTTAACGATTGCGAGCGATGCTTCAGCACGACAAAACTTTACGAAAGAGTCTTGTCATATCATGATTCCGAATTGGTTCAAAAATTATTTGGCTCGATAAGCGCCGATTACGCGAAAAGACTTTTAAACATACCTCTCGCGTAAGCGAGCGAGAGGCTTCGCAACGAATCCTTCAAATAAATAAACCTATTTCAAGAGTACTCTATCTTGTCCCTTCCGCTCTCTTTGGCCACGTAAAGCCTTCTGTCGGCTATCATTACGTACTCGTCTAAAAAAGCTTGTTTATAGGGGAGTTCGGGCTTCACCTCCACCATACCCATACTTACGGTCGCGAGTATCGTCGTCTCATTGAACACCAAAGAAGTTTCCCCAAAGGAGCGCCTCACTTTTTCCAAGACCTCAAGACCTTTGGCCCTATTGATCGAAGGCAAGATTATCATAAACTCTTCCCCTCCGTATCGGATAATAACGTCTGAATTTCGGACATTCTTCTTGACGACGTCCACAAACATTTTCAAGACGCGATCCCCCGCGACGTGACCATACTTGTCATTGATATTTTTGAAAAAATCCAAATCGCACATCGCCAAAACGAATGGGTTGCTTGTCGCCAAAGAAAGTTCGTATTGATTCTCGAAGATGTCTTTAAGGCCATTGCGATTGAGCGCGCCGGTGAGAACGTCTTTGGTGATCTTTTTATTCATGGCGATTTGATCGAGTAGCGCCAACTCCGTTCCTATGTTCAGGGAAATCAACTCGCACTTTTCAAGATACGTTATGAGTATGTGATACTCGTCTTTTCTAAGAATGTTGAATATTTTTCGCGCGAACAAATGCAAGTTTTGGTGAATGCTGAATATCGATTCGTATTTCGAATTGTTCTTAATCGATTTTTTCGCGTCGCCGTGAATCCACTGGCCAAACGCGCACATTGTCGAGTCAAGCTCTGGAAACGCGGTTTTGTCCTGGTTTTGTATGTGTCGAGCCAAATCGCTCAACCATATAAGATGGGATTCGTAATGCGAGATAAGATTTTTTTCTAGCAAATCCGCAAGAGAATTGCGTCTTATATTGTTCATCGATATAAGCTTTTTTACATAATTCAGCAAATACACGCGCGCGACTCTGTTGTTTATCTCTTTAAAAAGAGCGAGGACCTTTAAAATCTCCGCATTCGTGTTTTCGCAAATTACGTTTGAAATAATAATATTTTTCAATCCGTAAATCTCATTAGACATGATTATATACGGAACGTCCAAAGAGACTCTGAAAATTGAAAGCTCTTCGAAGATATCAATAAGCTCCTCCGAATTAAACTCTTCGTTTAGTTTGTCAAAAATTTTCGAGTACCGCTCAATTACGTGCGCGATTTTCATATCGCCATTTATGTCCACACACGCCGTATAGCTGTCAATGAACTCTCGCAACAACTCGTCCGTATTTTGTATCACGCGTGAAAAATCGTATCGCATTAGCCAACCTTTGTATCTCCTCCAACGCCATTGGAGAATTATTTTCTTTTGTAATATATCATTAATATCTTAAAGTACGATAACGAACCAAAAACGAGCGATAAGCGAATTTAAGATAGAATCGCGAAAAGAGTCGCTTGGAGAATGAAATGAAGAGTCGGCGAATAGCCCAAAAAAATCTTTTAGGGTGGTACGAAACCTACGGAAGACACGACTTGCCTTGGCGAAACACCGAGGATATTTACCGCGTTTACCTCAGCGAGATTATGCTCCAACAAACGCAAGTTGGCAGGGTTGAAGGCGAATACTATCCACAATTTTTAGCGAAGTTCCCCACGCTAAGCGCTCTCGCCAATGCGGAACTTGATGACGTTTTGGCCGCTTGGAGCGGTTTGGGTTACTACTCCCGCGCGCGAAATCTCCATGCGAGCGCTCAAATAAGCGGAGGCTCCTTGCCAAACGCCGTGGCTGAACTGATGGAGCTTCCCGGCGTTGGAGAGTACACGGCGAGCGCGATTTGCAGTTTTGGGCTTCATCAAAACGTGCCGGTCGTGGACACCAATATAGCGAGAGTCCTAAAGCGCTTTTTTGCCCTTTTAAACCCTAAAAACGCGACGGTTTGGGAATACGCTGGCGAGTTTCTAAACGCCAAAAGCCCAAGAAGCCACAACTTGGCGTTGATGGATTTGGGGTCGCTCGTCTGTACGCCCAAAAATCCTAGCTGCGACGAATGCCCGCTTTTAAGCGAGTGTCAAGGAAAAAACGAGCCGGAACTCTATACTCAAACAAAGAAAACCCAGTACGAATCCCTTGAGCTTTTCCACGGCGTTTGGTTGCGAAACGATCAAATCGCCCTAACTCCCGCAAGGGGGAAGATGTATAAAAAGATGCTTGAACTTCCAAGCGTCGAGCCGATAGAGGAGCGCTTTATCGGGAAGTTCAAACACTCGTACACAAAGTACCGACTCAGCGTCAATCTCTATGAAATAGACGAGTTCGACGCTGAAATCGTTTGGACGGACATAAACAAACTCGAAGAAGCGCCCGTCTCTTCGCTGACAAAAAAAGCGAGAGCGTTTTTTAGCGTATAATTTTACTCGAATCGACATAGGAGCTAAAAATGGGAAAACAATATAAAAGTTTAACAGACAAAGATAGAGAGTTTATAAAAGAACAAAAAATATTTTACATCGCGAGTTGTTCGGGAAAAGAGGTGAACCTTTCGCCTAAAGGATATGACACTATAAAAGTTTTGGATGAAAACGCGTTAGTGTTTTTAAACTACCCCGGGAGTGGAAATCGCTCTTACGCCGACGCCACGAACGATGGCGAGTTCACTCTTGTTTTTAACGCTTTCGAGGGCGCTCCTAAAATACTCAGACTTTTTTGCAAAGCGAAAGTCGTCGAAGCTAAGAGTGACAAGTTTTACGAATACCTTGAACTTTTCGCGCAAAAAGAGGGGGTCGTAAGAGACTTTTTTGAATTCAGTATTTACGCCGTGGAATCTAGTTGTGGCATGTCGGTTCCACTTATGGAGTACAAAGAAGATAGAAACAAACTAAGAGACTGGGCAATAAATATGGACGAAAAAAATATGCTTGAAGAGTATAATGAGAA
>ERZ889078.1204-NODE-1204-length-21104-cov-50.130885_pt1 | contig 21104 bp, 25 predicted proteins | sample MGYA00521266_ERZ889078 | MGnify/ENA primary metagenome ERZ889078 (study PRJEB32303, sample SAMEA104408618) | aquatic metagenome | biome: Brackish water; feature: Pelagic; material: water | place: Baltic Sea | collected 2014-06-16T06:34:00 | depth 76,534 m ...
CGCACCATAATTCAAGCTTATGAAAAACATTTCCACGAACCAAGAAGTGTTGACGAGGTTTTTAAGATAGATGCTGAGGTTAGAAGAAGTATATGATATTAGCGATAGAAAGTTCATGCGATGACAGTGCTATATCTATAACTGAGATTGCTACAAACAGACTTCTCTTTCATAAAAAAATCTCTCAAGAATTAGAACATTCTGTATATGGCGGCGTTGTGCCTGAACTTGCAGCTCGTCTTCATGCAGAAGCTCTTCCTAAGATTTTAGAGCAATGCGAGCCGTATTTTAAAGATTTAAAAGCTGTGGCGGTTACTTCCACCCCAGGTTTGGCCGTAACACTTGTTGAGGGTGTGACTATGGCCAAGGCTATATCTATAGCTCTTGATATTCCTCTTATCGGGGTGAATCATTTAGTGGGACATATTTATTCTTTGTTTATAGAAAAAGAGGCTGTGTTTCCTTTAACAGTGCTTTTAGTTTCTGGCGGACATACGCAGGTTATGCAAGTGAAAAGTTTGAGAGAGATTGAGACTGTGGCAAAAAGTATGGACGATTCTTTTGGTGAAAGCTTTGATAAAGTAGCAAAAATGATGGGGCTTGGATATCCTGGCGGTCCGCTTATACAAGAGTTGGCAAAGGATGGAGATAGACTAAAGTACAACTTCACCGTTCCACTTCACCAATCGCCTTTAATCGCCTTTTCTTACTCAGGTCTAAAAAATGCAGTGCGTTTGGCAGTGGAAGAAGCCGGTGAAGAAAAACAAATGTATAAAGATATAGCGGCATCGTTTGAGCATATCGCAACAAAGCATTTGACTATGAAGCTCAAAAAGTATTTTAAAACTGTGCAACCCAAAACATTTGCCATCGTTGGCGGTGCGAGTGCGAATCTTTATTTGCGTGGTGAAATTGAAAAACTTTTAGAACCTTATAAAGCGAAATTACTTTTGAGTGAACTGCAGTACTGTTCTGACAATGCCGCTATGATAGGCCGTGTAGCGGTTGCAATGTATAAAGAACAAATGTTCACATCCTTAGAAGAATTAGACATTGCGCCTAGAAGTATTTTATAAAAATATACTACTGATAAGAAAATCTACTTAAGTAAAACTTACCCAAAAACAAGTTCTTTGTAAATAAGAGATAATTTATATGATTTAAAATATACTTCCAAAAATTAAAATTAAGGAGTCATAATGGCAACTACAAAATTTAAAGGTACAGACGTAGAATTAATAGGGAATGAGGTAAATGTAGGCGATAAAGCACCTGCAATTACTGTTGTAAACTCACAAGGTTTAGGCGATGTTGTTGTTGGTGGAGCTACTGGTAAAAAACAACTTATTATTGTTGTTCCTTCTTTAGACACAGGTGTTTGTGCTACTGAGACACGTAACTTTAATGCTAAAGCTTCTTCATTTGGTAATGTTACTGCAACTATCGTTTCTCTTGACCTTCCATTTGCATCTGGAAGATTTTGTACAGCTGAAGGAATTGACAAATTAACAGTTACTTCTGACTTTAGAAACAAAGATTTCGCTAATGCTTATGGAGTACTTTTAGGTGGTTCTGTTCTTGCCGGTGTTACTTGTAGAGCAATCTTTGTTGTAAATGAAGAAGGTGTTGTGACTTATAAAGAAATTGTTCCAGAAATCACTGAAGAACCTAACTACGACGCTGCAATCGCTGCTGTTAGTTAAGTCGAACTCTTTAGTATGAGCGGTGAAGTATCGCTCATATATCTTTCGTCTAAAATAATTATCTCACACTCTAACCAAATAGCGAATTCTAGCCAAACTCTTTTTTGCGCTTCTTCTATAAGATATATTGCGTCTTCAAAAGTTCCATTACCGTTATTCACCAAAAAGTTTGCATGTTCTTGACTAAAACACATATCTCCTTGGAGTACTCCTTTGAGTCCAACAGCTTCTATGAGTCGTCCTGCATAATCCCCTTTTGGATTCTTAAAACAGCTTCCCGCACTTGGAGTTGAGGGTTGATTTGAGCGCATTTTTTTAAACATTGCAACTTTGTTTGTATCAAAACCTTCATGTAGCTCAAATGAAACTTCTAAAATCGGTGAAGTAATATCTGTATATCTGTATCCGTACTCAATATCCTCTTTTTGAAATGTGCCTAAAGTAGTTTCAATGCTGAGTAGATAATTAAAAATTTCATATTCTTTAAGTCCTGCGTTCATATTTACTAAGCCACCAAGAGTTCCTGGGAGATGAGAAACTAATTCAAAGTGCGCAATATTGTGTTTTTTACAAAAAGAAGCAATTTTCCCCGATGGAGTTGCTCCACCTATTTTTAAAAGACCATCTTCTATTTTTATATAATCATATTTTTTGGAAAGTATCATCAGAGGCGGTGGTTGCGTACCTATGAGAGTGTTGTTGCAAGAGCCCAAAAGATAGTGTTTATCGGTGAAGTCGCAAGGATATTCAAGTAAAGAGACTTCAATCTTTTCTCCTATCTTAATAGAAGAGTACTGAGAAAAGTTTATAAGTTTTGTAGGCATTACTCTACGAAGGTTGGAATCATATTAAAAATCTCTATAGAAAAGTCAGTCATGGAGTTAAGCATCCAAGGCATAGTTAAAACGATTACAATTACAACACCAAGAATTTTAGGGATAAAAGAGAGTGTCATTTCATTAATCTGCGTAGTAGCTTGAAAGATAGAAACAGCAAGTCCTAAAAGCATACCCGTAAGCAGTCCGGGAAGGGCAAGTAGTAAAGCCATTTTGAATGTTTCAACACCAAGTGCTACAAGTTTTGCTTCCATTTAGCCTTTCCTTAACTCTGTGTACTCTGTAGGAATGAGATAATCTTGTACTTTAACGGGTACGTCGTAAAAGCCATGCTTATATCCTATATCAAAGAGCGTGTCAATTGCTTTGTATTGAAGTTCACTAAGTGTGATGGATTCATCATTTGCATAAAGTTCAAGATATCTGTCTAATGTGGCCGCATCAATTCTTACCAGGTCTCTCTCGAGAAGCATTTTGGAGAGTCTATCTTTATGATCACGTGCTACTTGGACTGCTTTTGTAAGGGTCGCTTCGTAGTCAATAGCACGGTTGATAGGCAGAGAGCGGCGAATAGCCATCCCACCAAGAGGCAGTGGTAAATCTTTTCCTGCTAGTTCTTGCCAAATATCCCACATTTCAATCTCAACTTCAAGCGCATCATCGTATGTTAAAATCGATTCGTGGATTAAAACACCAGCATCTACTTCACCGTTAAGAACTGCTTGCTCTATTTCTAAAAAGTTCATGTATGTGACACGTGCATCAGGAAATTTTATACGAAAGAGCATAGCGTTGGTTGTATGTTCCCCACTAAGTGCCACTTTAAAGTTTCTTTTGAGTTTTGAACCTTTTTTCTTTATGACTTTGGGACCATAGCCTTCACCAAAACTAACAGCAGTTCTAAGTGGTGCATAATCTTCTCTAATATGAGGGTATAAGGCAAAACTGATTGCAACTATGTCGTAAACACCATTAAGTGCATCAATGTTAAGTGTTTGAATATCTTTAGCGATATTGTCAAATATTACTCCATTCATATCCACCCAACCGAATTTAATGGCATAGTACATAAAAATATCATCTGCATCAGGAGAATGAGCTATAAGTGTTTTTTTCATAAGTGAATGGAAGTGCCTTTTATTTAATAAACAAATTATAGCACATTAAAGAATATATGGATAAAATGCAAAAGAATATAAAAATATTGCAATATGTCATATTTTTTATCACTCTAGGAAAAATTGCATATAATTATCAAAATTTAATACAAGTGAGCTCAAGATGGATGCAAACAAACAAAAATCATTAGACTTAGCGATGAAGCAAATTGATAAAGCTTTTGGAAAGGGTGCTTTAATGCGTCTTGGGGATAAAGTGATTGAACCAATTAAGTCTATAAGTACTGGTTCTTTAGGGCTAGATTTAGCATTAGGTATAGGCGGTGTTCCACAAGGTCGTGTTGTTGAGATATATGGACCTGAAAGTTCTGGTAAAACAACTTTAGCACTTCAAATAACTGCAGAGTGTCAAAAAGGTGGCGGTGTATGTGCATTTATAGATGCTGAGCACGCTCTTGATGTAGGGTATGCGAAGAATCTTGGTGTAGATGTTGAAAACTTACTTGTCTCGCAACCAGATTATGGTGAACAAGCTCTTGATATTGTAGAAACTCTCGCAAGAAGCGGAGCAATAGATTTGATTGTTATAGATTCAGTAGCGGCTCTTACTCCAAAGTCTGAGATAGAGGGCGAGATGTCTGACGTAAATGTTGGTGTTCAAGCCCGTTTAATGTCAAAAGCACTCAGAAAGCTTACTGGTGTTTTAAGTAAGATGAATTGTACAGTTATATTTATCAATCAAATTCGTATGAAGATTGGTATGATGGGTTATGGATCTCCTGAAACTACTACAGGTGGAAATGCACTCAAATTTTATGCATCTGTTCGTATTGATGTCCGCAGAATTGCATCTTTAAAACAAGGTGAAAGTCAGATTGGTAACCGTGTTAAAGCAAAAGTTATTAAAAATAAAGTAGCTCCACCATTTCGTCAAGCAGAATTTGACATTATGTTTGGTGAAGGGATTTCTAAAGAAGGCGAATTGGTTGATTACGGTGTTAAATTAGATATTATAGATAAAAGTGGTGCATGGTTTTCTTATGGTGAAGAAAAACTTGGTCAGGGTCGAGAAAATGTAAAAGCTAAGTTCAAAGAGGAACCAAAATTAGCACAAGAAATTGAAGAAAAAATAAAAGTTGCTATGGGAATAAATGATGTATTGATTATGGATTCTGTAGAAATGAGTGATGTAGATTTATAAGGGCTCAACTGAATTTTAACCAAATTAAGATAAAATTATTTTAATTAATATACAAATTTGGAGATAATAAATGTTTATAGATAGTGTAAGTGCGATCGAAGTAATGGATTCTCGTGGAAATCCCACAGTAAAAGCTACAGTAGAGTTAAGTGATGGAACAATAGAGAGTGCTATAGTGCCTTCAGGGGCAAGTACAGGCAAACGTGAAGCACTAGAATTGCGTGATGGTGATGAACGCTATATGGGCAAAGGTGTTCTTAAGGCTGTGGGGCATGTAAATAATGAAATTTCTGATGCATTATTAGGACTTTCTCCATTTAATCAAGCAGTTATTGATGCAACGATGAAAGAAATTGATGGTACAGATAATTATGCAAACTTAGGAGCTAATGCAGTTCTAGGTGTATCTATGGCTGTTGCTCGCGCGGCAGCAAAATCTCTTGGTATGCCTCTATATCGTTACCTCGGTGGTGCAAACGCGATGGTTATTCCTACTCCGATGTTAAACATTATCAATGGCGGTTCTCACGCTGATAACTCTGTAGATTTTCAAGAATATATGATTGTGCCAGTTGGATTTCCTGATTTTGCACAAGGGCTTCGTGCATCTGCTGAGGTGTATCACAACCTAAAAGCTATTTTAAAAGCTAAAAAACATAACACTGCTTTGGGGGATGAAGGTGGTTTCGCACCAGATTTATCTTCTAATGAAGAACCGATTCAAGTGATTATGGAAGCGATTGAAAAAGCTGGATATAAACCAGGAGAACAAATCGCTATTGCTCTTGATGTTGCAGCTTCTGAATTAGTAGTTGATGGTGGATACAGACTTGATTCTGAAAACCGTACGCTAACTTCTGAAGAGCTAGCAGACTATTATGTAGATTTATGTGCTAAATACCCAATTGTATCTATTGAAGATGGTCTTAGTGAAGATGATTGGGCTGGATGGAAAATTCTTACTCAAAAGCTAGCAGATAAAGTACAACTTGTTGGAGATGATCTTTTTGTTACAAATGTAAATATTCTTAACGAAGGAATTCAAAAAAACATAGCTAACTCTATCCTCATTAAGCCTAATCAAATCGGTTCTGTATCTGAGACTATGCTTACTGTTCGTCTTGCACAAAGAAATGGATACACTTGTGTTATGAGTCATCGATCTGGTGAAAGTGAAGATGCTTTTATCGCTGATTTTGCTGTAGCACTTAATTGCGGTCAAATTAAAACCGGCTCTACTGCTCGCGGAGAAAGAACTGCTAAATATAATCGCCTACTAGAAATAGAAAATGAAGTTTTATATGGTGAATACTTAGGTTCGGCACTTTTTAACTAAGAGCTTTTATGCAAGATGAACTTTTTGAAGAGATAGACAGTAAGAATAGTATTACACAAGAATACCTAGGTCTATCATTTACTAAATTCTTAGTTCTGCTTGTTATTGTTCTAGCTTTTGGAATTTACATAGGTATTATTCTTTATGGTGCAAATTCTGTGGAAATTTTAATGGGTCTTCAAGACTATGAACTTTATTTAGAAGATGAAGTATATCGATTGAAACAAGAGAATGCGCAACTGCAGCGTGAATACTTTGAGCTTAAAGAAATTTCTGCTCAATGATGATATAATACTTTGGATATAAAAGGGGTAAGCTTGAGAAAAATAGTGTTGAGTACATTTTTGTTAATACTATCTCTTGAAGCTAGGGAAAATCCATTTTTCCCCTCTGATGGCGAAAAAGATCTTCCTTACACATCTAATGAAAGCCTTGCGATACCTAAACTCAATCGTGCAAGCGTTAGCTTACCATCGCGTGCTAGAGTAATAAAAAAGGTTGTTGTAGAGTATGAAAATCTTGACGCTTCTCTTGAAAGTAAAGAGATAGAGTTAAATCATTCTATTGATTGGCATCTTCCTATATTTATTTCACAAAGTTTTTCTCAAACAGATGCATCAGAGCAAGAGGTAAAAAAAGTCATTAAAGAAGTGGTAGAGGAAAAAAAAGATGTTTATGAAAAAGTTGCTTCAGTAGAACATGCTAAATTTTTTATTTTCAAAAATAATTTAAAAATAATTACAGAAGATAAGCTCATCCGTAATTTTTTATTAGCGCAACCACATAGAATAGTATTAGATTTTAAAAGAGAATCAAGTTTAAAGAGCTATACACAAAGTATGAAAAACTCAGTTTTCACTAAGATAAGAGTTGGAAATCATGATGGATATTATAGAGTTGTAGTTGAACTTGATGGTTATTATAGGTACAAGTTAGCAAAACAAGCTGATGGATGCCTTGTTACACTTGAGTAAATAGAGAATTATTTACTAAAAATTGATCCAACAAACTTATCAAATAGACTCTCTTTTTTATTATCAACAACATAAACATTCTTTTTGTTAGGCTGTGCTCCACCTTTTTTAAAAAGGTTAAGCTTGTCCTCTAGATAACGAGAAGCTTCTTTGAGTGCTTTTGCTTCGAAGTTATTCATAGTCTAAGATTCTCTCTATTTCATTCATAGCTGAATCATTTTTAAGAGTAAATTTAATTGCTATTCTTCTAGATGCGTCTTTATCTTCACGACCATTTACCATAATTCTATCCGTATAAGAACGCCCACTCGCTTCTAGGAGAGGTTTTAGATTGTTTTGTGATGTATAATCAAGACTAGCTAAGTAGCTCATAACTGCATATGCTCTTTGTTGTGATATATTTAAGTTAAGTAAATAGCCACCATCACTATCCGTATGCCCTTCGATTACAACACGATCAATTTGATCTTTAATATTTCTGTTGGACATGAGAGCCGTCATATATTCTATGTAAAGCTTTTTAAGCGCTACTTTTGAAGACTCTTGAAGAATGACTTCATTCTTAGCAAATAAAATACTTGAATCAAGTTGTAGTGATCCACTACTTGGATCAATTTTCACTTTTTTACCTAATGCGGATTTCAATTCTGCAATAACTTTAATACGAATACCTGTAAGGTTTTTTATTTGAGCTTTTTGTGCCTTGAGTTTTGCTATTAGTTTATCATAGTCAGTTTCTTTTTCTTCTAGAATTTTTAGTAAATCAATAAGCTTTTCATCTTTTAACTTAAGTGTATCTTCTTTGTTTGTTAAAGTATTAGAAAGAATTAGTACTTTACTCTCAAAATCCTGCAGCTTTTTATTTTGCTCTGAGTCCTTAGCTTTACTTTCATTTAAAAGATTTTGCATAATAATAATCTTATTATTAAAGTCATCAATTTTCATATTGTGCGCTAGAAGAATATTATTTAGGTTTACAATTTCATCAGTTTTAAGTTTTAAGGCATCTCTCGTAATCATTAAAGCATTTTCAGAATTTTGTATATCTTTCATTCTCTCTGCAAGTAATTTTTTGAGTTTTTGAATCTCACTATCTCGCATAAATAACATATTTATTTTTGTATCAAGGGAATTAGATGTTGAGTCTAGGCTATTTTTTAATACCATAGATTTCACAACAATAGCACCAATTAATAGAATAAAAATAAATAATAATCCCGCCATTAAATCGGCATAGGATATCCAGAAATTAGTATCGCTATCTGCGGAAGATTTTTTCTTGAACATCTTATTTTACTCTTGCTTGGTTGGTTACCATTCTATGATATGTCTGTATAGAGTTCTGCACTTCTTCGCTTTGTAAGCTTACGTGTGTAGCAAAGTCAGCTAGTTTAACAACAATATCTCCAACTTCCGTATCAATCTTTTCAAAAGTTTTATCTAAAGATGTAGTTAATTGTGCATTAAATATTTTAGAATTTTTCTCAAATTCTTTTGTAGCATGTACAAAATCTTTAAGATGTTTTTCTATTTGATTTCTAGCTTCTAGAGCACTTTGGTCTGTATCCATAGCTTTGAGTGTTGCAGAAAGATCAGTAGAAGCTACTTTTAAATGATTTGCAATTCTAGTAAAGTTGTGATTACTTTCGTTCATTATCTCTTTCATATTTGCCAAATGTTGTTCATTGAGTGTTTTTACAAATTCAAGGTTGAAAGTTTCTTTAAGAGCCTCTATAAATCTATTGTCCTTAACACCATATTGCGCATATTTAAAGATTCTTAATTCATCTTCACTCCATAAATAAGAAGCATAAGAAGATTTAATATGTACAAAATATTTATCAACTTTACTTAAACCACTTTTTTCAAAATATGTCCAGATTAATGAGAGTAAGATTCCGTAAATTGAAGCATAAAAAGCTGAACCCACACCACTAAGTAATATACTTATTTCTTTATCAAGTGCTGCTGTATCTGCAACTGAAAAGTTTGGCATTGAAATTGCAATGGCTAAGAATGTACCTAAAATACCTAACATTGGAAACACTGAAGATGCAACAGCCACAAAGTTATTATTTCTAACATCTGAATAGTAGTTTTCTAGGAATTTATCCACATTAAGAATAGATTTTTTCTCGCGATTTAAAACAAGTGTATTCTTTTCTAAATTTTGTTTTAATTCATCTTCCATAAGAAATTTATATCCACGCATTTTACAAATACTGTAATTGGCATTGTGTTTTGAAAATAACATAAATATAAAAAATATTATACCTATAACTGCCACGGAAGAAGCTGGTACATTCATTGGAAGAATTCCAAGGTAGCCAAATACGATTGCTACAAGAAATAGTGCTGGAATAGCTAATATTACGATAAGGTTTGCAGAACATTTTACAGTGTTTAATACTTTTGACATGCTTTTGTTTCCTAAATTGGTAGAGTTTTAATTATTAGAAGTATACTATACTAGACTTAACAGCATTTGAATATAAATTTTTACTAGAATTTTGACACCCCAATCCTCTAAAACTGAAATTCAAGAGTTGGGTAAGTGCCTGAGCATATTTTGTTTTTTCAACTTTATACAATACTCTTTCTTGTACAATCTCTTTATGAAATTAAATAAAGAATGGACTTCATTTTTAGATACAAAAATCAACTCAAATGAATTTTTAGTATTATCTAAGCATATTGAAGATCTTTACAATAAAAAAATAATATTCCCTCAATATGAAAATATATTTAGAGCTTTTAATTTACTTACTCCAGATAAGGTAAAAGTTGTAATCATAGGTCAAGATCCTTATCATGGTTTAAACCAGGCGAATGGTCTTGCTTTTTCAGTTTGTGATGCATGTAAAATTCCTCCATCTTTGCATAATATATTTAAAGAGTTGGTAGAAGATATAGGATGTAAGTATCCTAAAAATGGTAATTTATCTAGATGGTCCGAACAAGGGGTTTTATTAATTAATGCTATTTTAACTGTTGAAAAATCTAAGGCAAATTCTCATAAAGACATTGGTTGGGAAAATTTTACAGATTCTGTCATTGAAAAATTATCATCCACTTACTCTAATTGTATTTTTGTTTTATGGGGAGGGCAGGCTCATAAAAAGAGTTTTTTAATTGATGAAACAAAGCATTTAATTGTAAAATCTCCCCATCCTTCACCATTATCTGCATATAGAGGTTTTTTTGGTTCACGTCCTTTTTCAAAAATCAATGAATACTTAGATTTACATAATATTAAAAAAATAGATTGGAGTTTAGATTAATGCATACAATGAGTGTTTCAGATTTAAATGAACAAATTAAGTCCCTACTTGAGACTAGCTTTACTCGTGTGTTGGTAGAGGGTGAACTCTCCCGTATAACTTTTCATAACAGTGGTCATATATATTTTACGCTTAAAGATTCTACTTCAACACTTAAAGCTGTAATGTTTAAAGGAAATACAACAAGCTTAAAATTTCAGTTACAAGAAGGAATGAAAGTGCTTGTAGATGGAGCAATTACTTTATATAAACCACGCGGTGAATACCAGATGAATTGTTTTAACATACAACCATCTGGTCAAGGTGCTTTGGCATTAGCATATGAGCAATTAAAAGAGAAGTTATCAGCCAAAGGATATTTTGATTCAAAGCTAAAAAAAGAGCTTCCACTATTTCCATCAAATATTGCGTTAATTACATCTGCAACGGGTGCAGCACTTCAAGACATGTTACGCGTTGCAAATACACGTTATAGAGCTTTAGAAATAGATGTATATGATGTATTGGTTCAAGGGGAGCGTGCACCAAGTGCAATTGCACATGCAATTAGTGTTGCTGATATAAAACATTACGATATTATTATAGTTGGTCGTGGTGGTGGAAGTATGGAAGATTTGTGGGCATTTAATGAAGAGATAGTGGCAGATGCAATTTTTAATGCTACTACACCTATAGTATCTGCAGTTGGACATGAAATTGATTGGGTTATTAGTGATTTTGTAGCAGATGTGAGAGCTGCTACTCCTAGTATTGCAATGCAACTCTGTTTGCCAGATACAAACGAGTTGTACCAGTATTTGGATTCCATTAGCAATCAGTTTGAAAATATTATGTCTCAAAAACTATTTAACAAAACAAAAGAATTAAGACATATGTTAGAGCTTTATTCTCAAAATTCTGTTGAGAGACAGCTGTCTCAAAAGGTTGTAGAAATTAAGCAAATCAAAGACTTGTTTTTTCAAAATATTACATTTAAAATGCAAAGTTTTTCCAGAGATAAGGAAAATATTACATCAAGGTTTCCCCATGCTCTGGATGCTATAGTAAATAATAAGCGTAATCAATTAGCTAATTTACATAGAATGTTAGAATCAAATAATCCAAAGTTAAAAACAAAAACTGGATTTGCTCAAATTTCAAAAGATAAAATAGTTATAGATATAGCAGAACTTCAAGTGAATCAAAACTTTGAACTTCAAAGTGATAGTGTATTTATTAGTGCAAAAGTATTAAAAAAGGAAACGAGATGAATTATCCAAAATTTTATGACACAATAGAAAGTATAAAAGTTGTAGACCCTCTTTCTCGGGCATTAGGAGCCTTTGAGAATGGTGAATATGAGTTTAATTATGTAGACGTGGTAAAATCAGCTGGGCACAGTTGTCCAACGGTTGCTGGTGCTTATCTTATAACATTGGAAGCCTTGAGAGTGTTATATTCAGGTGAATTAGCAGTTCGAGGAAATATAAAGGTAGAATTTGAAGAAAAGATGCAAGATGGTGTAGCTGGAGTTATAGGAAATATTATTTCTCAAATTACAGGCGCAACAGATACAAGTGGTTTTAAAGGTCTTCAAGGAAAATTTGCCAGACATTCTTTAATGCATTTTGATTCTGATATTGATTCATCGGCTAGATTCACACGCTTAGACAATGCTAAAAGTGTAGATGTTTTTTATAATCCATCAAGCGTTATGCCTAATCCAGATATGCAGATCATTATGCAAAAAATGGCTGAGGGGACTGTTACGAAGGGTGAAGTGAAAGAGTTTGGTATTTTGTGGCAAGACAGAGTGAAAAGAATTTTTGAAAATATTGCTATGGTTATACGCGTTGAAGAGCTGTAGTAGTAGCTTAAGCTACTACTTTAAAATCAAAGATGGAAAATAGGTATGCAGAGTAACAGCAGTTGAAGCTGATAGTTTCTTTATGAGTTTATCAAATTTGTCTTCTTTGTTCCAGATTGGATCTGAAACTCTACTTAATGTCTCTAGCTCTGATTTAGCATCATGCATAACACCTAAACTATCTACTAAACCAACTTCTAGTGCCTGTTGTGCTGTAAAGATATGAGCATCAGCATAAACACTTCTTTTTGAATAATCCAAACCACGTGCATTTGCAACATCTTGAGTAAACATATCGTAAGTACCGTGTATCACTTTGTTGAGTTCATTGACTTCAAAATCAGTCCAAGCTCTATCTGGAGTGCCTACTTTTTTGTATTTTCCTGCTTGAACGCTTTGTGATTTAATCCCAATCTTTGCAAGAAGCTCACTAGCATCTGCACTTTGCATAATAACACCAATGCTTCCTAACATAGAACCTGGATTAGCGATAATTTTATCTGCCCAAATACTTGCATAGTAACTTCCACTTGCTAATACACCTTGTGCATACACTATAATCGGTTTTTTTTCTTTAAGTCGTTTAATCGCATAGGCAATTTCAACAGATGGCGCTACTGCTCCTCCTGGTGAATTCACTACAAGAAGTACACCTTTTATGTTTTCATCATTCTGAGCTTTTTCTATCTGCTCAAGTACTTCAGATACTTCCATGATTGGGCCAACTAGGTTGATACTTTGAAGGTTGTTTTGTGTTAAACCTTCATTTGTAGCTGGAGTAAATAGTAATACTACTATAAGAAGAAATATCATAGCCTTAAAGTGGTCTTGTATAAATTTCATGGGTATTGTTATTGGTAAAAATAATTTTCTCAAAAATTCCATTAGTTATCCTTTTTTAATTTTCCGTTTATATAAACTTTGGAGATATTATATCGGTGAAGTATTAAATGAATTGCTAATTCCTTTGTTGGTTGGGCATCTAAGTCTAGTACAAGCATGTCAGCATTTTTTCCTTCTTTAATTTCACCGGTATTAAGACCAAGTGCCTCTGCGGCATTGATGGTTACCCCATCAATCAAAGCTTGCGCAAACTCTAATAATGGCGCATCGCTATGCATAAATAGAGACATCTTCATCTCTTCAAAAAGGTCTAATTTATAATTAGAACTAAGCCCATCTGTAGCAACTATCCATCGGATATTTTTTTCGTTTAATTTTTTTATATTGAGTGTAGGGTTCCCCAGTAATCTATTTGATATGGGACAATGAATGATAGTATGTTTATTTTGCGCAATATGATCAAGTTCTTCATCGTTAGCTTGTACAGCATGTGTTAAAAGTGCATTATGTCCATCAAAATATTGTAAAAATTCTTTAGAGTCACATATCGCGTTATTTTGCTTAAGTAGATTTTTAAAAAACTCTTTAAAGTCACCATCATTAGAATCAAGCCAATTTCTCTCAGCTTCACTTTCCATAAAATGAGCGCTAAGTTTTAAGTTTTCATTTTTAACTATTTGAAGTGCTTTTTTCACTAAAACTGGATGCACTGCATAAGGTGAATGGATAGCTACAGCAGGATAAAAACCTTCTCTTTGCACAGCTTTTGATGCATCAAGACGTGATAAAAAGTCTCCAAAAAGAGTATCTGCCATTGTAGCTTGTGAGCCAATGAGTTCATTAAAATAGACAACATTCTGCGCAGCATTTGCACAAGCATCTAAATCCATTCCATGTGAACTAATAGCTCCAAATGTAGTAATTCCAGATTCTAGCATTGTGTCAATCGCTTTACTCATACATGCAGAGTCACAACCACCGATAAGTTCTTCACGATTTTCAATGACACTATATAACCACCCCATAAAATCACCGTAGCTAAGCTCAGTTTTATTTGCAGAAAACTCTATATGTACATGCGCATTAATAAGGCCTGGCATAAGAAGTGAATTTTCTCTAAGTGTTGTGACTTTTGCATCTGGATACTGGTCTATTAGTGCATCAAAAGAGGCTATTTTTTGGATTGTTTTATCAAAAGCTACTGATAAGTTTGTGGAGACTCTATCTTTCATAAATATGTAATGTGGTGTAATGATTTGCATATATTGTCTTTAGTGTAAATTTTAGTTTCTTATTATACACTTTTTAATACGGTGAATAATACATTAAAAGTTGACTATAAGAAATAATAATTCTATTTAAGTAAAAATAGATTATATATGATATATAATCTAGCCAGGTAGCTATGAAATGGAGATGTTATGGTACATCATGTAAAGTTTGAAAATTTGGAAGAAGAGTTTGTCGACTTACCTCAAGTCTTTAAAAACAGTTTACAAAATGAAGTTTTAGAAATTAAAAAATTAAATAAAGAGAGTGAGAAGTTTAAGCATATTTCTAAGGATATATGCAATATTGATAAGGCGGAGTATGTTATTTATTCAAAATATATGGGTAGAGAATATCATGAACATGAGACCTTTATATTTGTAAATCATACGGGAAAAATGGTATGTAACTTATCGGGTAGAGAAATTGATTTATATAATATGATCGCTGATTGTGATAACCTTGTTAAAACACAAGAGTATGTGAGCACTCATAAATAATTCACATTTAATCTAAGATTAGATAAAATAAATCCTTAAAATATTTACTATATATAACAAAGGTACAAAATGAAAATAATGGTTATTCAAGGTCCAAACTTAAACATGTTAGGTGTTAGAGAACAGCATATTTATGGTCCTGTTAAATTAGAACAAATTCATGGTGGAATGAAAGAATTTGCTACGCAAAATAATGTGGAAATTGATTTTTTTCAAAGTAATCTAGAAGGTGAGATTGTAGATAAAGTTCAAGAGTGTTATGGTGAAGTGGATGGTATTATTATAAACCCTGCAGCATACACACATACTTCTATAGCTATTCGTGATGCTATTGCGGCTGTTGGGATTCCAACTATAGAGGTACATATCTCTAATATTCACCGTCGAGAAGAATTTAGAAAAAATAATATGATTGCACCAGTTTGTGCGTCTTCAATTATTGGCTTTGGACCATTTGGTTATCATTTAGCAATGATTGGTTTAATCCAAGTTATGAATGAAGTGCAAGCAGCTAGAGAAGCGCAAGCTAATCAAGCTAACTAATTTATGTATCTAAAACGTAGACTAAGTAAAAGTTTAACAACTTTTAAAAGTCTACATTTTGGTCAGAAAAAAAAATATTTTAGCCCTAAAAGATATCAAGCTACGATAGGAATTGGTGGAAATGTCGGAGATGTTAAACGAAGATTTAATCATCTTTTAGTATTTTTACAAGGTGATGTTAGGGTTGATATAATGAAGACTTCATTGATTTTAAAAAATCCTCCTTTTGGTTTTGTAGATCAGGATGATTTTTTTAACTCAATTATAGTTGTACAGGTAAATATGCAAGCGAGAGCTTTTTTGGATTACTTGATGCGATTAGAAAAAAAATTTGGTAGATATAGAAGTTTTGCGAATGCACCAAGGACATTAGATTTGGATATTATATTTTTTGACAATAGAATTATCAAAACAGATATATTAACAGTTCCTCATGTTGATTGGTCTCATCGACAAAGCGTGACTATCCCATTAGCGAGTATGAGATGAAAATATTAACCTTCACGGGTGCCACACCATCAGAAGCTTTAAAAAAAGCAAAGCTTGAGATTGGTGATGAAGGGATGCTTATTGAAACAAGAGAGATCCAAAAAAAAGGACTAGGTCGTCCAGCTATTTATGAGATTGTGATTGGCATCGAAGAAAATCAACTAAAGCGAGAACAAGCTAAAAGATTTAATGCGGTGAATAAACCTTTAGAAAAGCAAAGATCAATTATGCAAGAGAGCGAAGACATCTTGTTTAATATTTCAAATGCAGCACAGCAAATATCTCAAATTTCTGCAGTAACGGACCCTTTAGCAGAGTATGGGAGACCAAGGACAGCTCCACTTATTGATAAAGTTGCAGTACAGCCTTTAGGAACAAAAGAACCAAAAGAATTAAAAGAGATAAAATCTGAGATACATAAACTTGGAGATAAAGTAAAACTTATCCAAAATATGCTTTGGGAAGAAAAATCGCCTAAAATACAAAGTGCTATTCCTCCAGAATTTGCTGAAATCTACAGATTAGCTTCACAAAGTGGTATGAGCCATGAACATTTAGAGTCTATTATGCAAATGACTTTAGAGCATATGCCACATAAAATGAAAGAAAATTCTGCAACTGTAAAAAGGTATTTTCAAACGCTTCTTCGAAAAATGATACCTATTCGACTTGAGAGTGTACCAAGCGTAGGAAGCAAAAAAGTAATTATGCTAGTGGGACCAACGGGGGTAGGCAAAACAACATCTATTGCGAAGTTGGCAGCTCGATATTCATATCTAATGGAAAAAAAATATAAAGTAGGGCTTGTTGTGCTTGATACTTATCGTATTGGTGCTGTTGAACAGTTGATGCAATATGCTAGAATGATGAAGCTTGGTATTGAGACTGTTATTGATCCTATAGATTTTCCAACTGCTTTAAATTCACTACGTCATTGTGACTATATACTGATAGATACTATGGGCTCGAGTCCATATGACAAAGGTAAGATAGAAAAAATATATGAATGTTTAGAAGCAAATGATACAGAGTTTCACGTAGATGTTGTTTTAGTAATGCCTAGTTCTATAAAGTATGAAGACCTACAAGCTACATATGATAATTTTGCTACATTAAACATTGACACAATGATGTTTACGAAGTTGGATGAAACAAGGGGTTTTGGAAATATTTTTTCTTTAGCGTATGAGACGAGAAAACCAATAAGTTATTTTTCTGTTGGTCAAGAAGTACCTGAAGATTTAGTAAGAGCTAGTAGTGATTTTTTAGTTGAATGTCTCTTGCATGGATTTAACAGGAGTAAAGTATGATTGGAAATCAAGCTCAAAAACTTGAAGAACTTGTAGCAACCAATACTCCTTCTTCTCAAAAAAAATCTAAAAAAACACGATTTATTGCAGTGACGAGCGGTAAAGGTGGTGTTGGAAAGAGTACTATTAGTTCTAATTTAGCCTATACGCTTTCAAAAAGTGGTCTTAATGTTGGTATCTTTGATGCAGATATCGGTTTAGCAAATTTAGATGTAATGTTTAATGTAAAAATTAAAAAAAACATTCTACATGTTCTCAAAGGTGAAGCTACAGTTGCAGATATTTTAATCCCAATTACAAGAAACCTTATCCTAATTCCAGGTGAAAGCGGAGATGAGATTTTAAAATATTCTGATATGGCACTTTTTGAAAGGTTTATGGAAGAAGCACAAGTATTAGATAAACTTGATGTGATGATCATTGACACTGGAGCAGGAATTGGTGAACATATTCAGATGTTTTTAAATGCTGCGGATGATGTTATAGTCGTAACAGTTCCAGACCCTGCTGCCATTACTGACGCGTATGCAACGATTAAGACAATAGCAGTCTTGCGTAATGATATTAGTATGATTATGAATCAGGTAAAAAATGAAAAAGAAGCCCTTGCAGTATTTTTAAAGATTAAAAAGGTTGCAGATGCCAATATCGGTGGAGATTTGGATTTACAGTTAATTGGAAAAATTAACAGTGATATAAAAGTTTCTTCTTCTGTTAAAAGAAGATTGCTTTTTTGTTCAGAGCATCCATCATCGCAACCGCATAAAGATATAATTGCAATAGCGAATAAAATTACTGCTAAATTGGAACGTAATGTGCTAGTTAAGTCCAATGAGAGTGGACTTAGTGGGCTCTTTAAGCGACTAATAGAACATTTTTAATATATTTGGGGTACTTATGTTAGGTGAAAATTTTGTATACTTTTTTACTGTTCAAGGTTTTTTCGTTGGAATAATCTTTGGAATATTAAAATCTTTTGATGCAGAAGGTTTACTTATATATACATTTTTCATCACTACTTTCTTTTACCTTTTTTCTCATGTTATTATTGCGCTCTATTTTAAAACACTTAATGCAAAGTCTCAATTTTTTCCTAAAGAGAGACATGAAAGAGAGCTTGATATATTTGTAAAAGAAATTAATAAAAGAGAAAAGTTGATTGATTCTGTAACTCAAATTACAGATATCGCAATCAAACTTAACTCCCAACATCCGGCGGTAGACATATGATGAATTCTTACCATCAAGATATTAAGCACAAAGAAGATGAACTAGCTATTCAGTATTTACCTGCTGTAAAGGCTATGGCTTTTAGACTCAAAGAAAGACTTCCTAGTTCTATTGATTTTATGGATCTTTCTGCTATTGGCACAGAAGAACTTATTAAATTAGCTCGTAGATATGATAACACATTAAACGATTCATTTTGGGGATACTCTAAAAAAAGAGTGTATGGAGCAATGCTTGATTATTTAAGAAGCTTGGATATTTTAAGTCGTGCAAGTCGAAAGCTTGTTAAGGCAATTGATTATGCTGTTGAAGAATATAGACTAACACACGAAGATGAACCTACTGATGAAGAGTTGGCAGAAATCTTAGAAGAGCCTATTGATAAAGTTCATGAAGCTAGGATTGCATCGAGTATATATTCAGTTATGCCTTTACATGACCAACTTCAAGTTGGTGATGAGGGTGCAGCTTTGGCTACTGTTGAGCGAGATGAATTAATAGAAGTGATTAAAACAATCCTTTCAAAGTTTAAAGAAAGAGAACAGCTTGTCATCCAGTTTTATTATTTTGAAGAATTAACACTCAAAGAGATTAGTGAAATACTTGATATTACCGAATCAAGAATCTCTCAAATTCATAAGTCTGTAATTCAAAAGATTAAAGAAAGCGTAGACTCATAATATGGCTGATATACTTTCCCAAGAAGAGATAGATGCCTTATTGGATGTTGTTGATGATGAAGGCGATGATGTCTTAGACGGAGGTGATGATAACTTACTTCCCCAAAGACAAGTAACACTGTATGATTTTAAACGTCCAAACAGAGTTTCTAAAGAGCAACTTCGTGCTTTTCGTGGTGTACATGATAAAATGGCTAGATCTTTAGCCTCACAAATTTCCTCTATTATGCGTTCTATTGTTGAAATTCAACTACATTCAGTAGACCAAATGACGTATGGTGAATTTTTAATGTCTTTACCAAATCCTACAAGCTTTAATGTTTTTTCAGTAAAACCTCTTGAGGGAAGTGGAATAATTGAGATAAATCCATCTATTGCATTTCCGATGCTTGATCGTTTACTTGGTGGAAAAGGTGAACCATTTGATGCAAGTCGTGAATTTTCAGATATTGAATTAAGTCTTTTTGAAACTATTTTACGCGTTATGATGAGTACACTTAAAGAGGCTTGGGGCCCAGTTATGGAAGTGCATCCAAATGTTGAATCCAAAGAATCAAGTCCAAATGTTGTACAAATTGTTGCTCAAAATGAGATTGTTGTTATGGTTGTTATGGAAATCATTATTGGACACAGTTCGGGAATGATGAATATTTGCTATCCCGTGATCGCCTTAGAACCGGTACTCCCTAAACTAGCATCACGAGATTTAATGTTGAATGAAACAAGTTCAAAGAAAAGTAGGAATACAGAACTTCAAGTTCTTTTAGGTGGTGCAAAAGTTAATATTGAAGCAAATTTAGGTGATGCCGAACTGACTTTAGGCGATGTTTTAGAATTAAAAGTCGGAGATGTTTTAAGACTTACGAATCCTGCAAATGATATTATTACAGTAAGTGTAGATGGAAAAGATAGGTTTAAAGGTCAAATAGGTTTAAAAAGATTTAGAAAATCAATTGAGGTTACAGAGATCATTAATACAGAAAAAGATGCAGTAAAACGTGCTTTAGAAAATTTTGAGAATCAAAGACACGCTAAAATTACAGGTGTCAAAGATATGATACATGATACACAATAAGTATCTAAAGAGGAAGCAGTAAATGAGTGAATTTATAAAGTTATTCGAAAATGAAACAACTGGAACAATTGAAGCGTTAATCGGAGAAGCTCCTACTTTACAATTGCAAGAAGAGCAAGAGCTCAGTATTATCTCTAATATAATTCCCCCTATAGTACTGGTTCATATTACTGTCTCTGGAGCAGTAGATGCAAAAGCGATGATAGCATTACCTGCAAACTTAGCAGCATCACTAGCTGATCTTATGATGGGTGAAGAAGTGAGCGATAGGGAAGATGTTTCTGATGATGATTTGGATGCTTCAAAGGAAATTATTTCTAATATTTTTGGAGCAATAGGAAACTCTATATCTTCACAAAAAGAGATACCAGCATTGTCTTTTTCAATTGCAAGTATTGAATTTAAGAATACTGAAGATGAAGTGAGTTTAGAAGACTTTAGTACAATGTATGTGTATAAATTTAATGTAGGAGATCTTAGTTCTTTATATATGTTCATAATTGATGAGCAACTAAAAAATGCATTAGATGGAAGCAGTGAAGCTTCTCCTAGTACATCCATGAACAGTCCTTCAGATAACTCGAATAAGTCTTCCTCAAGTGTTGAGATGAGTAGTGATGAGATGAGAAATATAGCACTCATTATGGATGTTAAATTACCAGTGAGAGTTCGAATAGGACGTAAAAAAATGTTACTTAAAGATGTTTTAAATATGGATATAGGTTCAGTAATAGAGTTAAATCAACTAGCCAACGATCCATTAGAAATACTTGTAGACAATAATGTTATAGCACTCGGTGAAGTAGTAATTGTTGATGGTAATTTTGGAGTACAAATTACTTCAATAGGTAGCAAAAAAGAACGACTTAA